>Ga0075116_10000048_pt1 | contig 49186 bp, 70 predicted proteins | sample AntAceMetag02UKC_FD_69786 | JGI IMG/M metagenome (GOLD analysis project Ga0075116, IMG submission 69786) | Saline lake microbial communities from Ace Lake, Antarctica- Antarctic Ace Lake Metagenome 02UKC | ecosystem: Environmental > Aquatic > Non-marine Saline and Alkaline > Saline | place...
ATTTATTTTTTAAGTATTGTTATAGTTTAGATGAGGTATTTATTTAAACTTTTGACGGTTTTTTTCCTTATGCCAAATGTCAACGAACAAAGAATAAGAAACATAACCCAATTATATTATTCCAAGCCAGAAATACAAAAAGCAATATTTGAATTTTCAGAAAATAGAGAAATTTCTCCACGTTATTTTGATGGTTTTGGAAAACGCCCAGATACATTTCAATATTCCGGAGACATGTTTGAATTAGTAAAAAAAGGAGCCACATCTCTTCATGGTTCAGAGGAACTTTGGAGAGACCCTTTAGAACTTTCAACAGATATGAATGAGAAACAACTTGATGAATTAAGGGTGGGATGGGATTTACTTTTAGATATTGATAGCAAATATTTAGATTATAGCAAAATTATGGCAGAAATAATAATAGAAATGTTAAAGTTTCATGGAATAAAAAACATAGGAGTTAAATTTTCTGGAAGTAAGGGTTTTCATTTAATTATTCCGTGGAAAGCATTTCCTAAAGAAATCAATAATGTGAAAACTTCAGACATGTTTCCAGAATGGCCAAGAATAATAACAAAATATATAATGCATACAATTGAGGAAAAATTAATAGAGAGGGTCAGTGATTTGTCAAAACCAAATAAATATGTTAAAGATTTTGAAGCTCCAAAAGAAGTTATGCCAGATTTAGTTTTAGTTTCTCCAAGACATTTATTTCGGATGCCATATTCTTTACATGAAAAAACAGCCTTAGCAAGTGTTGTTCTTGTGCCAGAAAATGTTGCAGATTTTCATCCAAGAGATGCAGATCCATTTAAGGTCAAAGTTAAGAATTTTATGCCAGATTCTCAAGAAAATGAAGCTAGCGAACTCTTGATGCAAGCACTTGATTGGTATAAAGAAGATAATCCAGAAAAACAAGAAGATAACAAAAGAGAATTCAAACCAATTCAAATTTCAAATCTTTCTGAACAAAACTTTCCTCCTTGTGTAAAAAAAATTCTACAAGGAATTATAGATGGAAAAAAAAGAGCCCTATTTGTTTTGCTCAATTTGTTCCGTTCTGTTGGTATGGACAAAGATGAAATTGAAAAACAAATTGAAGAATGGAATAAAAAAAACAAACCTCCTCTCAAGCAAGGTTATATTAAATCACAATTTTCCTGGAGTTTTAGAAAAAAATCAATCATGCCTCCGAATTGTCAAGAATTTTATAAAGGAATTGGGGTTTGCGAGCCAGACAATCTTTGTAAATTAATAAAAAATCCTGTTAATTATGTTGTTAGAAAGAGTTTTCAGAATAATAAACCAAAGAAGAAATCAAACAAGACAACTTTTAAAAATAACACTTAACTTATAATCAAATGAAAATAGGTGTGATATTATTTATTTTTCTCTTGATGATTTCCTTGGTGGTAGCACAAGATGCAACAGTTTCTGAAAAAGGTTATGCTTGTCTTGAAGACAAAGTAACTGGAAAATGTTCGTCTCTTTCTTCAGAAGAAAAAATATTTTCCTTATTAACAATAGATAGATGTAAGACAGAAGTTCTAAATGATGCAACTGATGAAGAATGCTGGCCTGATTCTGGATGCAAAGTAAAAACAACAGCTCAAGCAATTCTCGCATTAAATTCTGTCGGAGTTAACACAGATGAATCAGAGAACTGGTTGTTAGGCCAAAAAATAAATCCTCCAGATGTTGATTGGCTCTTGCAAATAGACCCAACAAACCCATCAGATTGTTCAATAATTTATCAAGGAGATTCACATGAAATTTCAATTAGCGAAGACAAAAAAATAAATCGAGATGCAGGTAGTTGTTTAAAGCGTTATGAAGATGATTACTGGTTAAAAGTTTCTCCTTCATGTTATGAAGAAGAATTCACCATATCTTGTGATGAAACTTTTTCTACAAGTTTATTATACAAAAAGAAAGACTCAGGAATTTTTTACATTTCAAAAACATTAAACTCTGCTTCAGCAGAAGGAACAACAATTGAAAAAATAAATTCATTTTGTTTCAAGCAAGGAACAGCATGTAATTATGAAGCCACTCTCTGGGCAGCACTTATTTTAAAATTCAGAGGTCATAATATTTCTCCTTACTTGCCCTATCTAATAACAATGGCAGAAGAAAATCAAGAGTTTGTTCCAGAATCTTTTTTGTATTCTTTAACCAATAATTTCAAAGATGAACTTTTATTGAAGCAAAAAGAAAATGAGTATTGGTCTGAATCAGGAGATAAATTTTATGATACTGCTGTTGCCCTGTATTCTTTACAAAGCGAAGAACTCGAACAAAAAACAAATGCAAAAACTTGGCTTGAAGAAGTTCAAGGAACAGACGGGTGTTGGCAAGGAAACATCCAAAATACAGCTTTCATATTATTTTCTGTTTGGCCTAAAAAAACATTTTTTGTAGATGAGTCAGATCTTGATTGTGAGGAAGAAGGAAATTATTGTATGTCAAGTTCAGCCTGCAATAAAGCAGGAGGAAAAGAGTTAGATTATTCTGGTTGTTTTGCTAATGTTTGCTGTGATACACAAAGACTTTTAGAAAGTTGTTCTATTCAAGATGGCGAAAAATGCGCATCTGATGAGATTTGTTTAGGAGGAACATTTACAGATGCTGCTGATTCTGAAAGATGTTGCGTAAAAGGAGAATGCGTTGTTCAGGACGACGATGTATCAGAATGTGAAGCAAGAGGAGGAGAATGTAAAACCACATGTTCCAATAATGAAGAAACAACCTCTGATGATTGTCCTTCTTTTGATTTATGTTGTATCAAAGAAACTAAAGAAACAAATTATGTATTAATCTTGGTCTTAGGAATTTTAATACTCTTATTAGCAATAGGAATTATATTCAGAGATAAATTGAGAAAATTCTGGTTTAAGATAAAATCTAAATTCAAGAGAGGAAAATCTGGTCCAAGTTCGAGAGGTCCACCTAGATTCCCCCCAGGACCTTCTTCAGCAATAGGACAAAGACCAACTCAAAGAAGAGTTTTTCCCCCAACCCAGAGACCAGCAAGAAGACCAGCTTCTGCCCATAAGCCAAAAGGTGAATTAGATAATGTTCTAAAAAAACTAAAAGAGATGGGAAAATAAAATGAAAACATTTGCATTCTTACTTTTATTTCTTTTAATCTTCCCAATAATTTCTGCAGTAGAATTTGATGTAAAAGAAGAATTCAGTCAAGGAGAAACTTTGATTGCAAAAGTTGCTGGCAATTTCCTCCAGCCCCTCCAAAAAGAAAATGTATTTTTTTACAGAACACATGTAAGAATCCCCCTCGAATATGATATAAGAAAAATCAATGATGAATATTACATTTATGCTTTACTTTCAGGAAAAGAATCAAATAATTATTCTATTGCTTTAGAAAATATAAAATACATGAAAGGAAGTGAAATAAGTGAAGAAGATATAAAAAGAGATTTTACAATAAACAATAAAACAGCAGACTTTTCAGTAAATCCTGGTTTTGCAAATGATAATGAATTTTCAATAGAGGTCCAAAATTTACAAGATAGAGAAATAACAATTGAAATAAAAACAAAAGAAAATGCAAATGCTTCTGGAGAAACTTACAAAGATTCAATAATTCTAAAATCAGGTCAAAAACAAGAAATAGATTTCCTTTTTGAATTACAAGAATCAGAATTCAAAATAATTGAGTTAAGCACAGCTGATTTAATTTACAATATTCCTGCTGATATTCCAGCAATAGAAATTCAAGAACAAGAAATCTTTAAATTTGAACCACAAAAAGTAATTGTTTCTGTTCCAACCGATTCAGAAACAAGGAGAACAATTTATCTTTATAACACAGGAGATGAAGCAATAAAAGATATCACTCTCTCATTGTCCAATTCATTAAAAAATTATGTAACAGTGTCAGAAGAAAATATAAACAAACTTGATCCTAATTCAAATCTTCCAATAGAATTGACTTTCACATCTGAAGAAGAGTTTGAAGTTGAAGGGCATATAAAAGCAAAACAAGGAACTCAAATAATTTATTCACAAATTTCTGTAAAATTTTTAACAAATTATACGCCTTCAGAAGTGCCCCAACCTGAATATACAACTCAGACTTGTGCAGAAAGAGGATATCCAATTTGTTCTAGAGATGAAGTGTGCAGTAGTGAAGAAATAATTCGTGCAAAAGATAATATCTGCTGTGTAGGAACTTGTCAGGAAAAAGAAGAACCTAGTTCAACCGGAAAAATAATTGGGATTTTAATTTTAATAGTTGCAATTGGTTTTCTAATCTGGTTTTTCAAGAAAAAATATAAGGGCGCAAAAAAACCAGTTAATCTTTTGAAAATTGCAAAAGGCAAGAAAAAATAATCAATCAATAATATCTAAGTGTCTCCCATATTTATCATACTCTACTATTTCTCCTTGAGCATTATAAATCGGTTGAACTTTTTTTCTTTCATTTTCTAATTTTTCGCTTACGATAATCTTTTCTTTTTCAGGATTAATTTTTCCAGCATCCAAACTTCGCCTAATTGGAACATGGCAATATCCTGTTTCAGAAGCCATAATAGACAAATTTCCACTTATCATTTATTCTCTTGTCCCCCTGTTAATTCCTTAAGCTTTCTTTCTAAAATTCCTTTTTCAACTTGTATCACTCTCGCAACTTCATCATAACCATGAAGTCTCCTAGTTAATTCATTGAGTATTTCATTCCATCCATTATTTGTTAGAGTAATTAATTCAGGAGAAATAATTTCAATATGGGCCGGCATATATTTGAACATTAACATAGCAAGATACATAATCTCTTCTACTTCTAATTCAATTTCTGCAAAACTTGTATAAAAATCCTCAGTTTTTATTTTTTCACTGCCCCCTTTTTCAAGAGAATCTATTTTGTTCTTCATTGGTAAAGGTTCTTTTATTTCTTTTTTCTTAACACTCACTCCTTTCTCTTCATCAATTTGCTTTATTAGATTCTCAAGAGTTTCGGTTAAATGTTCTGGAGGTCTTCCAAGAACTTCAAGTATCATTAATACCTTTATATTTTTTGTTTCATCTGAATTCATTTTTATATTTTTTTCTCCGCAACATGAATAAAATCCCTAACACAAAACAAAAACCCACAAACCCGTATAGCGCGTAATTGCTTTTGTTTTCCTTATTATCCGGGCTTTTTATAGTTTGTGTCGTTAATATAATTAATTCAATTTCTTCATCTTTGCCTTTTTCAACTTCTGCAACTGCTACAACTTCTTGGATATCTTCCTTAACAATTTCCTCCTCCATAATTTCTCCTTTAACACAAGCTAATCCCTGTTTAATTATTTTCTCTAATGTAGCTGGCCCAATCCCATAAACATCTATTAAATCATCTACAGAATTAAAAGGTTGGGCGTCAATTATCGCCTGACTTTTAACTGGTCCAATTCCAGACAGTTCATCAAGTTCTTCTAAAGATGCAGTATTAATATCAATCTGTCCATCTTCACACAATGCAGAAATAAACGAAATCATAAATAAAATTACAATTAAAATTGTTAATTTCATACACAATTAAATACAAACCCTAATTTAAGTTTTATTATACTAAAATATTTAAATGAAGTTTAATTTAATATTATATGCCTCCAAAGAAAAAATCAATTAGAACAGAAAAAAGAATAAGTAAGACATTAGTAAACTATGAAGGAGAAAAAGAATTAGACAGGACATTGCAAGGTATAAGGGTAGCTTACAGAGATGTTCGAGCACATGGAGAAAAAGGAGAAAAAGCACGAAAGAAATTAGTTACAAATGCTTATCAAGCAGGAATAATATATAAAAGACAGGGAAAACTTGACGACGCATACCAAAAATTTAATTTAGTAGGAAGGCATGGATATGAACAAAAAGGAATAATGCAAAAAGCTAAAGAGGAAATGCAAAAATTAGATAAAGGAAGAACTCTTGGAAGTTTGGTAAAACAATTCTCCCCAGGAATGTCAATCATATTCCTTGCTGGCGCATTAATTCTGGTATCTTTTAATTTAACAGGATATGCTGTAGGAGAAGCTCAAAACCTCACTCGTTGGGCAGGAGTAGTATGTTTTGTTTGCGGTTTGATTTTCTCTTTTATCCATATCAAAACAAAGAAGTGATTCAACTTTTATTGTACTTGTCTCCATACTTCTCAGAAAAATCATCATAAACGATTTGTCCCCGAGCCTCGCCCTTCTTAGCAATCCAGATAGCTGAAAAAATCTTTTTCTGTAAATACCATGAACACTTTTCTTTTTCTATTTTTGAAAGAGTTCCATTCATTTTCACTTCCACCCCAATAACACTATAAACTCCTTCATGAATATATTTGATTGAAATAAAATCAGGAAAACCAGTACCGATTGTCATGGCTCTTGAATATGGATTATACTTTCGCTTTGCAATAACCAACTTGTCTTCAACCAAATCAACATTATTATTCCACTTATCCACAACTCTTCCTTTATCTTCAAGGTCTCTCCGAACTTTTAACTCAAATCTCGCCCCTCGAGCTTTAGAAGTACGACCCTTTTTCACCTCTGATTTTTTCTTAGACTTTGGAACTCCCCCTTCCCAAGAAGTTTCATAATTATCTGGATTTCCCGCCTCTTCAATTCTTTTCATAATTTCTTCTTTATGTTCTTTATCAACCTTTTCCATCTTAAAATAAATCTCTAGAACTATTTAAATTTTACAAATTCACTCAAAACTTTTTTTCGTTCACCATTCTCATCAACATCTATCCTATCTGCACAATCAAAACGATAACCATCACAATTTAAACACCCAGCACGTATATCTAATTTTAACTCTTCTCGTGATTTTATTTCTTTTTGTTTCTCAATATAAATTTTATTTTCACATATGTACATTTTTTACAAGTCCCTTCCCTGTAAAGTTCTTCTCCCATTCGCCTTAGCCCTGTCAATCGCGTTTGCCAAAATCTCCTCAACTTTTTTTTCAAGAGCAATTCCTACTTCGTCGGCAACAGAAGAAACAGAATTTTCTTTGTCAAGTTCTTTCACAACTTTTCGTATATTGTTTTTTACAATTAATGCCATATTAAAATAAGGGGAAGGGAGTTTTTATATTTTGTTAGATTCGGAGAAACTTAATTTCCCAAAGACATTTATAGGGAATTAGAATGCATATCTTTATGAAATTAATCAATTTTATTGTGCATCCAGAGTTCGCCATTTTATCAACAGACAAAGTATCTATTGGGAAATATGCTAACAGAATTGTAGACATAGCCCAAAATGAAAATACTTATGTTGTGATGAGCGAAGCATTTCCAAAGCCAGAGGGAGATTTTAGTGAAGAGATTTTTTGGAAATTATATGGAAAAGAATTAGTTAATCCAAAAAGAAGACTGAAATCTAATGGTGTTTTCAATAATTCTAGATTTGATCCCCATGGACATATTAATTGTGCAGATTGGGAATCGTTAATTCAAATTATGAATGAAAATCCAAATGAAATTAGAATTCATGGTTGTTTTTTTGGTGAAGCTTGTTTACAAAATTTAGCAATTCAACTATATGGCTATCTTCATCACAACAAACATTGGTATAATTGGGATGGTATGCACACTGTTTCCCAAGGGGTATGGGAAAATCTTAGAGAAAGTTTTTTAGAAATAAATGGTTCATTGACAAAAAGTAATATCCGATATGGGATAGTTTATTCAAATGATTGTGTAAGAAAAAAAGAAACAAAATCTTTGTTTCCAAAATTTTTAACTAGAAGAACTTTAGATGAACGATTGGTTGATGAGCGAACTGAGATTTATGGGAAAGGCTAAAGCCTAAAAAAAATTTATTGTCTTGACTATTTCAACCACCTAAGAAAAACGTTTTAATTACTATTGTTCCATCGATTAAAGCACCTGCAATACCTATAAGCAATAACAAACCTCCAATCCAGTCTGGCACTTTATGATAGCGTTTTAAAATTAATATTCCTAGGATTGTAATTATCACAAATCCAAAGAAACCAAAAATATCAAAAAATTCTGCATTAATCATTTAATCTTCTCCAACAACTCAATAACTTTCCCTTTCCCAATTGCAAGAATCAATGCAGCTAATCTTGGCCCACGAGCTTTATTGATAATAACTCCATAGGCTCCATCAAAAAATTCCTTGTTAGGAATATCCACTGCTTGACAAATATTATAAAATTCACCAAATAACTCGTCTTCTGTAAAATCCTTAACAGCCAAAGATTCTTTCAATGCTTTCAAAGCTTGCTTTTGTTTCTTGTCTAACTTAACCATAATCTTGTCCTGAACTTCAAATTTAAAATCTTCAGGAGCATATTTGTTTAACCAATTCTTAACTTTTTCAGCTCGCTTTTTAGATTCAGCATTTAATTCTTGAATTTTCCCTGTTTGAATAAAAGTCACAAGATGTCTAAATCCAAGTTTCTCTTTTCTGCCCTTGCTTTTCTCAATTTGAGAAAGTTCGTAAATTCTCCTTTCTTGAGGTGTCGCGGTTTTATCAAAATATTTTTCTTCAAGCATATCATATTCATCATAAGTCTTTATTACATCAGCATCAAAACTAATTTGAAAACCCTTATTTGGTCTTGTCCCAACAAATAAATAACGAAGAATTTCTGGCTCATAAATTTCTTCAACTTCATCCAAGGTAACTGTGTTTCCTTTTGAACTAGAAAACTCTGTTCCTCCCTTAATTCTTATCCACTCGTATAATTGATAAATTGGAGCTTCATAATCAAATATCTTCACAATTTCTTTTCCAGTCATATAACTTCCACCATGAACACTATGATCAATTCCTCCTGGCTCAAAATCAACTTTTTCATATTTCCAACGAGCAGGCCAATCAACACGCCACTTCAACTTCACAAGCCCTTTCTCACGATAATCAAAAATATCCTTGTGTCCACAAACACATTCATATTCAATTTTATATCCCTTAATATCCAAAATTTTAGTAGAATCTTTTTTACATTTCTCACAAAAAACTTCTAACGGCAGCCAATCTTTCCCTAAAGGTTCTTTTCTGTATTTATTCAAAATTTTTTTAATTTTGGGAAGTTCATCTAACGCTTTTTTTATTAAAGGAGCATATGCACATTTTTTATGCATTAAATTTTGCCGAATAAATTCTGGTTTAATTCCCACTTTTTTAAGAGATTTTTCAAATTCATTTTCAAAATATTGAGCATAATTTTTACCTCCAAAAGGAGAAGGCACTTCACTTACAGGCATTCCTAAATATTCTTCAAATTCCTTAGGAACATTTGAAGGAACTTTTCTAAATCTATCATAATCATCCCAAGAATAAATAAACCGAACTTTTTTTCCTTTATCTCGTAGAGCTCTCACAACCAAATCAGTTGTTATAACTTCTCTAAAATTTCCAACATGAATAGTCCCAGAAGGAGTAATTCCAGAAGCACAAACATATTCTTTTTTCTTTTTTCGCTTGATTATGTCATCTGCAATCGCGTCTGCCCAAAAAAACTTTTCCATAATACTCAATAGAGTTTTTGTTTTATATATTTAACTCGCAAGATTTAAAAATGAAAAATTCCTTAATTAAAAATGAAAAAGAGGAATACAAAAAAAGAGTTGTCTACAAATTGTAAGTATGGAACAAAAGAATGTACAGGGGGATTTTATTTCCTTGGTTTTATCGGGGCAGTAATTTATTACCTTCAAACATCAACTTCGTTCTGGAACGGAGTTCTTGGAATTTTGAAAGCTATTGTCTGGCCTGTGTTTGCTATCTATAAATTGTTAGGAATGTAACTATTTCCTATATCTTTTATATCCTGCCGCATCTAATTCGTCGTTCAAAAGTTCATCGCAGATTTGTTGGAAATCATCCCAACGTGAAACATGTTTGTAGATTATTTTTTCAAAATTTTCCTGAAGTTTCTGCACTTTCAAAAATAATTCTAAGAGTTTAGGATTCCTAACACGATATTCTCCCAAAAGCTGTTTCACAACCAATTCAGAATCAAGACAACATGTAATTTCACCTTTTGTGCATTTTGAAGCTAATTCTAGGGCCTTTATCAGAGCCTCATATTCTGCAATATTATTTGTCACAAATTTTCCAATTTTAGAACTATATTTTGTAAGAATCTCTCCCTCTTTCCTAACTATCACTCCAATTGCCCCTGGTCCAGGATTACCCCTAGAGCCGCCATCAGAATTTGTGAATATCATATATGCAATACCTTAAATGTCTTGAAATCCTGAAACCTTTCTGGTTTCATATCCACTTTTTTTATTTGAGAATGGCGCGGTCCTTTTCCGCATAATTCTATCATCTTATTTACATTATTAGCATCTCCCTCTAAAAAAATCTCAATCCTCCCATCTTCAAGATTCCTAACAAATCCTTTAACATTATACCTCTCTGCATTTTCCTTTACAAACGCCCTAAAAAATATCCCCTGCACAGTTCCAGTAATATAAAGTCGAAGTGCTTTTTTCATAAAGAAAAGAAAGCGAGTTTGTTATTAAATTTTTGTGTATTTACCTAATCTCCTGCATAACAAACATAGATTTAGCAAAAACATCCTCTTCATTTACAATTTTATACATTCCAATAAAATTATCTTCCTCAAAAATACAAACAATTTGTTCCTTATCATATTCCTCTATCTCCATCAAATCTTCTTTATGAATCGGTTTTCCAGTAAAAATCTTTTCTAAATTAGCTTTTTTAATTTGTACAACAGGATAAACTTTTTTTATCGCTTCTTCAGCAGGAATTATTATTTTTTTCAAATCATCTTCATTCATTTTTTCTAAATCTTCTAACTTGATAGAATCTTTTTCTTTGAAAATTCCTGCTCTTGTTCTTCTCAATCCAGTCATATGCGCTACAATTCCTAATGCTTGCCCCAAATCATGAACCAATTTTCTTATGTAAGTTCCCCCTTCAACTTCTGAATGAAATTTGAGGTTCTTCCCATCTTTCTCCAAAATTTCAAATTTCATAATTTCCCGTTCCCTTTCCTGCCGTTTAACTCTTGATTTTACAGGAGGCAACTGAATAATCTTCCCTAAAAATTTCTCCTTGATCATTTTCTCAATCTTATCCAACTCAACATCTTCATGAATCCTCATCTCTCCAACATATTCCTTGTCGTGTCTTATAAAAAATCCAGTAAGTTTACAAGCGCGATTTAATGCAATTGGCAAAACCCCAGTCACCATTGGATCAAGTGTTCCAAAATGCGACGCCTTCCGTAATTTCAACATGTCCCGAATCTTAGCAACAACATCAAAGCTAGTGCAACCTGCCGGCTTATCAACATTAATAATTCCAAATTCTAGGAGTTCTTTGATGGGTTTTTTCATTTTATTTCCCCCTCAAATATTTCTGTCTCTTCTCTTCTTCAAATCTCTCAATTGCATATCTTAACATTGTCCTTGGCATATCTTTGTAATGTTTCTTTAAAAATTCTTCTTCAACTTCTTGGTTTTTCTTACCAACTTCCCTTAACATCCAACCAACTGCCTTGTGAATCAAGTCATGAGAATCATTCAACAAAATCTCTGCAATCGCTAAAGTATCTTCAAATTGATTATTCCGAATAAATGCAAATGTTGAAATAATTGCAATTCTTTTTTCCCATAAATTTTCAGATTTAGCAAGATCATATAATATGCCCCTTGTAGACATTTCCCCAGAAATGTCTCGGGGTACACCCCGGAGTGCCTTATCCTTATCCAACAAAAAATCCCCAACAATTTTATGAGCAGTCAAATCAACCAAATCCCAATTATTAATCCTTTTTGTATTTTTCAAATAAAATTTAAAAGCACCTTTCTTATTTTTATTCCTAATTAAAATCAACAAACCAATTAATCTCTCTTCATGGATTTCAGAATTCAACAATTCTTGAATCTCTTCAAAACTCAAATCATATTTTTTCGCAATTGCTCTTTGAACAGGAACTTTTATTCCAAGAAAAACATCGCCCTCACCATATTGTCCCTTACCTGTTTTAAAAAATCTCTGACACGCAATAGCCCTTTCAGAATTTCCAGATTCTCGAAGTTCTTTTCTCAATTGATTCAACATTTTATTTAGAGAATTATTTAATATAAAAATCTCTGCAATTGCTTAATTATACAACTTTGAGTTCATTACGAGTAAGATCCTCGAGGGTACCTCTGGCTCTTATTAACTGAGGTTTTTCTCTAATCAAAACTTCTGCAGCTCTAGGATAAGAATTATATCCCGCAGTACTCATTGACGAGCAATATGCACCAGTTCCCCCAACAACAGCTAAATCCCCTATACTTGCTTCTAACAACTCTCTGGGTTTTAATGCTTCAGAATCTCCTTCAGCAGGACTCAAAATATCCCCCGATTCACAACACTTTCCAGAAACGATATATTCTACAATCTTTTTACCTTCATCAGAAGAGTTTCTCCCAGGAACAACAGAAATAGGGTGCTGCGCCCCATATAAAGATGGCCGAGTAACTTCGGTCATTCCAGAATCTGTTATTAAAAAATTATAATTTGGAGTAGATTTAATATCCTCAACTTTTGCAATCAAACAACCAGCATTAGCAACAAGAAAAGTTCCGGGTTCAATTTCTAATTTTAATTCGTTTCCATTCTTCCTTTTAAAATCCATAAATGATTCTTTAACAGGTTCTCCACACTCTTGTAAATCAGTAGATTTCTCATAATCCATTCTTCCGACTTTATAACCTCCACCAAGATTTAATATCTGAACAAGATGCCCCCCATCAAGAAATTTTTCAACAATATCTAAACTCATTCCAGCAACTTTTTTCCAAACTTCAGGATCACTTCCAGAACCAATATGAGTATGAATTCTTCTTATATTCAATTTATAATCTCCTGCAATCCTTAAAATTTCTGGAATTTGTTCATGCCAAATCCCAAAACTAGAAGCAGGCCCGCCAGTATTTGTTCTATTTGTTCCACCAGAACCCAACCCTGGATTTATCCTCACAGAAACTTCTGAATTTAATCCTAACTTCCCATACTCTCTTAACTGATGAAATGAACATGCATTATATTCAACACCTTTAGCTATAAGGGTTTTCAAATTTTTTGGAACCTTCTGAGAAGTCAGTAAAATCTGTGCAGGATTTATCTCAGCCGCCATAGCCCTTTCAGCTTCTTCTCCAGAAGAGGCATCAATATCCAGCCCCTTTCTATTAAATATTTTCAAAATATTAATATTTGAATTTGCTTTCATAGCATATCGAACAGTCAACCCAAAAGCATTTGGAAATGCCAAAGCTTTATCTGCCTGTTGTTCTAAAAGTCTCTCAGAATAAGCATAAACAGGTGTCCCAAACTCTTCAGCAATTTCTCTTACTTGGTCTTCACTCACAACAGAACTTAAAGGTTCTAAACCAGAAGCATCTTCCATCTTAAACTTTTATTAATTCTTCTTTAGAATGTGGACTAATAAGAGCAGGTGCAATATCAAGTATTGTCTTTGCTCCATAATCTCCTTTTTGATTTAACCTATAAGTAGCTCTTGCATAAGCAACCATAATACTAGCAGTAGCTTCTGGATTACTATCCCATGTATTTTGATGTTCAATTAAAATTTTATTTCTATCTCCAGTCTCTGAAGCAGCTATTACAACCCCATCATGTGGCATATCAGAATGGTCTCTTTTCATTTCTTCATCACTAACAAAATAGACTTCTGTTCTATATGGTTCAAAATAATTAGGCATTTTTTTTATTTCTTCTTCTATCTTTCCAATATCATATTCTTCTTCAGCAACAACAAAACATTCTCTCCAATGCATTTCTCCTGGTTTTAAATCAGGATTTTCACCAGATTTTACTCTTTCCATAGCCTCAGGAATTGCATGCGTGTATTGTCTTGCATCTTTAACACCTTCAACTCGTCTTATTGCATCAGAATGACCCATACTTAATCCACCTTTTTCACTTAGTCCATAAAACCCATAAGCTTTTGTTCCTGGGAAAAAAGAATCTGCTAAAATTCTTTCCATAGAAAATGTTCCAGGGTCCCAACCTATTGAAATAATTGAAGTATGCTTCCCTTTTCTTGCAGAAGCATCCATATCCTGATAATATCCAGGCATAAGTTCTCCAGTTTCTTCATTAGCATATGGTCCTATGTGTTTATGATTGTCAAAACTATCTACTGTATTAAAAAATTTCGCAAAACAAGGTCCTTGCACAGGAAGATCTTTTGCTGAACCACCACACAACATAGCAACATCAACTAGTAATCCGCTCCATTTGTCCTCATTATTAGCATTAAAAACATCAACATTATTAATCTCTCTTTCTACTCTTTCAGGATCTCTTGATATAATTCCCACAAGACTCATATCTAGATTTCTTCCAATTGCTTTATGAACACCTCTTCCTATATTTCCATAACCGACAATTGCAATACGAGTTTGTCTGCCCATTAAAATAATATAAAAAATTCCTTTAAAAATATTACTGTGATTTAAAACAACTATTTAGCCAAAGCCTTTCTTACTTGATGTTTCTGTTTGGTCATTTTTCCAGCAGTTTTGGTTGATTTCTTTTCCTTTTGTGCAGATGCTTTCTCCATTTGTGCGAGGAAATTTGTGATATCATGTTTGCCCTAGTTTGTTTAGCAAATTCTCATAATGTTGATTTAAATAAATCTTGGAAAGAAACAATTTCTAAAAGATGTCAGAGAGATATTAATAGATTTGATAAGAAATTATAAAGAATCTGCTTGAGGTAATAAGTATTTTTCACTTTCTGGAAATAATTTCCCTAAATTTACAACAGTAGTATCAGAATCATGATTCGCGAGATGTGAAAATCCCCCAACATGAACAATTTTTTTATTAGGATAAAATTCTGAGAGAGTATTTAAGGATTCCGCCATATATTCATCTCTTTTCCCAATAAAATCATCTCCATATACTCTTTGAAGTATATATTTATTCTCTCTTGATACGTTACGCTCATTATAAAATACTGAATCGAAGATCTTTTGCATTAATTTTCCAGTTTTAGGCTCCCTTTTCATCACTCTCTCCATTTTATCCTTAGATTTTTTCCCCATTTTTCTTGATATTTTCATCTGTGTTATTTTTCTTAATGTTTTCATCTCTGTTAAGAAAAGCAGATTCTTTACAGCGACGGTACTCTTATCTATAAAAAAACAAGAGATTTCTTTTTCTTGAGCATAATCCATACAAATGGTTGATTCATTTTCTATCTTCGGAATGTATTCTTTAATCACCTCTTCCCCAATACCTTTTTTCTTTAATATATTAAGTATAGATTGATAAAATTTTTTTTCCTCCCTTTCTCTTCCATTAGTATACTCTACAGTTATAATATCAGGGTTTAGATAGCTCAATAACTTTTCCAAACGTTTTTTTAATTTAGAATCTGAATGGACCGTTCCTATGAATATCAAGTTATCTATCATTTCAAAAGTCTTTTTTCTCCCTATTTAAATATTATTGTTGTAGAATTCTATTTCGCCAAAGCTTTTCTAACTTGGTGCTTTTGCTTAGTTTGTTTTCCTGCTGCTTGCGTTGCGTGCTTTTCTTTTTGCGCAGCCGCCTTTTCCATTTGCGCGCCTGCTTCAACAACCGCAGACTTCTTTTCTTTTTCTTCGGCTTTTTTATCTTTGCCTTCGTCAGAAGGTACACCCCCCTTGGGTGCCGTCGCTTTTTCTGCCTCACCTTCTTTTGGTGTCACGTCTCCTCCCTGCATACCTTCCTTTACCTTAGCCATCTTTGTCTTTTTTCCTTCCAAGATGTCTTTAGCCTTTTTCAAAACTTTCTCTTCTCTTGCTTTCTTAAATTTCAATTTAGTAGGAAGTTCAGCCAATTCAACTCGAACAATGTCGCCTTCTTTAATAGCTTTAACTTTAATCTTATGAGGTGGCTTTCTTATCCCTCTAAACCACAAAGCCTCATTCAAATATTTATCAATTTTAATCTTATTCAAATCCCTATCATAAACTTTCATATGCCTAACCAAAAATTCCTTAACCGTTTTAACTGCCTTGTTTGTTTTCTTATATCTCGGCACAACCCGAACCTTTTCTCTAAGTGGGATAACATATTCTCTTTCAATCTTCTCTGTTTTAGGTTCTGGTTTTTTAGTTGCCATTTTCAATTTCTTCGAATTTTCCTCCCAATATTTTTTCCCATAATTGACGAGAAGATTCTATATTATCTATATTTCCTTTTATTTTAGCCAATGTTCCTTCGGAAGAGGAATTTGTAAGTGTGATCATGGTGTCCGGTGTAAAAAAGATTTGACGTATATCTCCTTCTGCAGATGTAGTCCATTTCACTTTTTTTAAATTAGGAAATTCCAAATTTCGATATTCTTCTAAAGATAATGAAGCTTCCATACAACTCCCAACATGATATTGTTTTTCCATTTTATCCGAAGTGCGATTTCCTTTGTTTTCTTGGTGTGATATGTAATTTTGTCCTTCTCCAACTTCTTCTATGTCGTGTGATTGCAGAAGGATGAACTCGTTTTCCCATTCCATATTTTTTCAAAACAACCCAAACAGGAGCCCACTTAGTTCTCTTGCCTGCATTCGCGAGCTTTTCCTTTTTCTGTGGATTTTTTATTCCCATTTTATATTTCAACCCTCGAAATAATTTTTTTTAATTCATAATCATTTTCCAACCTTGTTCTATGTTCTCTTATTTTCTTAGAAACTTTTGGATGAAATCTTTGAGCACCCATTACATCCATTTCTCGACCTACAATGCTATAAACATGATTTTCTGTTCCTTTATCTGCCCCATTGTATTTGCTTATAACTGTCCAGGCCATTTTATATTTTCTCACAGATATAATTTAATTTTGAATCACCCATAAATCTATAACAATGTTCCCTTCTTTTTAGTTCTAATCCATTTCCTAATAAAGGAATTCTATTCACATCAATTTCAATTCCCCCTGGACCGGTAAGTTTATGATCCACTTTCCCATTTTCCTGATTACTTTCAAGTATCCATCCCATTTTATTTAATTCCCTCCATGAATTCCTTACCTTTTGGAGTTAATCTCCTACCTGGCTTTTGACTCTTAACGCCCCTTGCAGGAATAAATATTTCAGTAAAATCAGCTTTATCTGCTTGCTGTAAAATAGTCCGAATAATTTTCTTACCAGCTTTCATAAATTTCTCAGGTGCATATCCCCTATTTTTTTTACTTCCATATCTTGTTCTTAATCTATTAACACCAGTAAATCCTCTAAGATAAACTTGTCTCAAAATACTTGCCGCTCGCTTATGCCAAAAATCCTCGTCATCTATTGGTCTTTCTTTACTTGGAGAAGATTTTACAAATGCTGCCCATTCTGGTTGCTCAAACTCCGGAAGCCCTTTCAAAGCCTCAGCTAATTTAAGGTTATATTCTTGCGCATTTAAGTCATAAATTGGATTTGTTTCCATGTTAGTCACACCTTTCGGCGTTAGATTAGTTTTCACCATTTAACTAAAATTAGTTGCTAAAAAGGGTTTATAAAATTATCGAACACACTCTTTTTTTCCGTGCATAAAAGTTTCTTATGAAAGATTTTATAAATATGTTTAGTTTTATTTTCTTAATATGAAAAAGAGGGGGATTACCAGAGGTTATAGAGACAAGCATATTAGAAAAAAAATTGCAAAAAATTCCAAATGAAAACAGTAAAAAAACCTTGGGGACTTTTTAGACGATTTGTCCTCAATAAAAAATGCACCGTGAAAATTCTAGAAGTTAATCCTAATCAAAAATTAAGTTTGCAAAAACATAAAAAAAGAAAAGAGACATGGTTTTTTTTAACTCCAGGATATGTCCAAGTTGGTAAAAAGAAAACCAAAGTTAAGAAAGGAGAATTAGTCCAGATTAACAAAAATGTTGCACACAGATTATTTGCCGAGAAAAAAAAGGTAGAAGTTCTAGAAATTTCAGAAGGACAGTTTAGTGAAAAAGATGTGACTAGGCTGGAGGACAAGTATGGCCGGAAATAAAATTATTACAGTAGATTTGGGAGGAACATTTTTGAGAACAGGGATTGTAAAAAATAATAAAATAATAAAATATATAAAAAAAGAAACTCCAAAAAATAAAAAAGCCATAGTAAAAGAATTATTATCTTCAATTGAATCATTAATGACAAAAGATGTAAAGGCAATTGGTGTTGCAAGTGCCGGCCCCTTGAAAAATGGGATAATTAAAAATCCCCCAAACCTGCCATTTAAAACCCTTAATCTAAAAAAGATTCTTAAAAAGAAATTTAAGAAAAGAGTAGAAGTAGAAAATGATGCCGGTTGTGTTGCATTAGCAGAAGCAAAATTAGGTTGCAAGAAGAATAATTTTTTGGTGCTAACATTAGGCACAGGTATTGGTGGAGGGATAATACTTGACGGCAAACTTGAAATGGGTGAAGGATATGGGGGAGAATTGGGTCACATTCACCTTGATAAAAAAAGAGATTTTGAAGATGTTTGGCAAGATATAAGAAAGAGATATAGAAAAGCATTTGGCGAGAAAATTTTGATTAAAGATTTATTGAAAATGAAAAATCCCAAAGCTAAAAAATTCTTAAAAGAACTTAGTGTTTGTCTTGGACGAGGCATAGCTTCCCTTATAAATATTTTTGACCCAGAAATTGTTGTATTATCTGGAGGAGTAAAAGAAACTGGTAGTATTTTTTTGAATATGGTAAAAAAACAAGCAATAAAATATATTATAATTCCAGAGAAACCTGAAATTAAATGGACAACTTTAGAACATCCAGGAATTCTTGGAGCAGCTCTCTTAATCAATTAATTTAAAATAACTTGTTTAGAAAACTTTATTAAATCATTCTCGTTATTAAAATTATAAAAGAGGATAAAATGAAGATAGCTATTAATGGTTTAGGCAGAATTGGAAGATTGGTTTTAAAAATTGGTCTTGAAAAAGGAATAAATTTTGTGGCCATAAATGATTTAACTAATCCAAAAACTCTTGCATATTTGATAAAATATGATTCTGTTTATGGAAATTATGATAAGAAAGTTGAAGCTGGAAAAGATTTCATCAAAATAGCAGGGAAAAAAATAAAAGTACTCTCAGAAGAAAACCCTGAAAATCTCCCTTGGAAAGAATTAGGAGTAGATGTAGTGGTGGAATCAACAGGATTTTTCTGTGATAGAGAAAAAGCAGCATTGCATTTAAACGCTGGAGCAAAAAAAGTAATCATTTCAGCCAATAGTGACGACGCAGATAACATGATAATTTTAGGGGTAAATGAAAATAAACTAAAAAAAACAGATAAAATTATTTCAATGTCTTCCTGCACTACTAACTGCTTGGCTCCTCTTGCCAAGGTTTTAAATGATTCTTTTGGAATTAAGAAAGGATTCATGACAACTGTTCACGCCTACACAAATGACCAAAAAATTTTGGATGTTCCTCATGAAAAATTAAGAAGAGGAAGAGCTGCTGCAGTGAATATAATTCCAACAACATCTGGAGCCACAACAGCAACATCAAAGGTTCTTCCATCTTTAAAAGGAAAAATAAATGGATTAGCCATGCGAGTCCCAATTGCATGCGGAAGCATTGTGGATTTTGTTGTTGAACTTAATAAAAAACCCTCAGCAAAACAAATAAATAATACATTCAAAAAAGCAGCATCAGGAAAAATGAAAGGAATTCTACAATATACAGAAGATGAAATTGTTTCTTCAGATATTATCAGGAATTCTAATAGTTCAATTGTCGACGGCTCTTCAACTCAAGTTATAGGAAATACAGCCAAAGTTTTAAGTTGGTATGATAATGAATATGGATACAGCTGTAGAATGATTGAATTACTAAAAATGTTGAAATAAACTCAAGGAAAAATGAAAACTCTCTCGGATTTTAATTTTAAAAATAAAATAGTTCTTTTGCGGACTGATTTAAATTCAAATGTTGTAAATGGAAAAGTTCTCCCTTCTGAAAGAATTGAAAAATCTGCACAAACAATCTTAGAACTTAAAAGAAAAAAAGCAAAGATTATTGTAATAGCCCACCAGGGAAGACCTGGCAAAAGTGATTTTCTTTCCCTTAAACAACATGCTAAAATACTAAATAAATATACAAAAATAAAATTCATCCCAGATACCGTCGGAGAAAAAGCAAAAAAAGCCATTCAAAACTTAAAATCAGGAAATGCAATTTTGTTAGAAAATTTGAGATTCTTAAAAGAAGAATTTCATCCTGGAAAAAACAAGTTAGTCAAATTTTTTCTTAATTTTAATGACATAACTTATGTTAATGATGCATTTTCTATTTGCCATAGAAAACAAACATCAATTGTCAGTTTCCCAAAATATATGCCAAATTGTGCTGGTAGACTTTTGGAAAAAGAAATCACTGCCTTAAAAAAAGTTCAATTAAAAAGATGTCTTTACATCTTGGGAGGAGCAAAACCCGAAGACAATTTAATATTATTAAAAAAGAATAAAGTTCTTGCTTGTGGTTTATTTGGACAACTTTGCACTATTGCAAAAGGGAAAAACTTAGGAGCGCAAAATAAATATCTAAAAAAGGAAATCAAAAATTATTCCAATGTTTTAAAGAAATTAAAAAATAAATTAAAGAATGTACAAACTCCTTTGGATTTTGCAGTTAAGGTTAAAGGCAAAAGAAAAGAAATTCTACTTGAACAATTTCCAAGCAAATATGAAATATTTGATATTGGAGAAAAAACTCAAGAGCTTTTCAAAAAAGAGATAAGAAAAGCAAGAACAATTTATATGAAAGGACCTGCAGGTTTTTCTTCAGACAAGCAATTTGCAAAAGGCACTTTTGAAATTCTAAAAACAATTGCGCAAAATAAAGGATATTCAATTATTGGTGGAGGGCATCTTAGTGATGCAATTGAAAAATCAAAAATTCCAAAAATTAAATTCAACCACATAAGTCTATCTGGTGGAGCACTTCTAAATTATATCGCCGGGAAAAAACTCCCAGGTTTAGAAGTTTTGAAATAATAACATTTATAATCTTCTCTGTTTTTTTGTCTTTAAACAAAAAAAGGTGATAAAATGTTTGATGTAGTTAGTTTTGGTTCAGCAGTTATAGATATTTTTGTAGGCACAGACCTTTCCGAAAAAAAGAATTTTATCAGTTATCCAGTTGGAGCTAAAATTTTAATAAAAGATTTGAAATTTGATATTGGCGGAGGAGGAACCAATACAGCTGTTGCGTTTTCAAGATTTAGCTTGAGAACAGGCTGCATTTGTAAAATCGGAAGTGGTGAGCAGGAAAATGATATTTTAAAATTATTAAAAAAAGAAAAGGTAATATTTCTTGGAAAACAAGAAAAAGAAAAATCAGGATACTCAATCATTCTTGACAGCAAGGAAAAAAGCAGGACAATATTGACATACAAAGGAATCAACGACGAAATAAGTTTAGATGATACTGAAAAGTTTAAAACAAAATGGCTTTATTATTCTTCATTACTTGGCCAAAGTTTTCAGACTCAGATAAAACTCGCTAACTCCTTAAAAAAACAAGGAGCAAAACTTGCATTTAATCCAAGCAGTTATCTGATTAAATCAAAAAATATATTGCCATTATTAAAATTGTCAGACATCTTAATTTTAAATAAACAAGAAGCACAAATGCTCACAAAGAAAAAACAAAATCTTCTTACAGAGTTGCATAAACTTACTAAAGGAATTGTGGTTGTTACAGATAAAGATAAAAAAATTCAAGCTTATGACGGAAAGAAAAAATATTCGCTCATGCCGCACAAAATAAAAGTAGTAGAACGAACAGGTGCAGGAGATGCGTTTGCTTCTGGATTTGTTGCCGGACAAATAGCTAATAAAACAATTCAACAAAGTTTGGTTCTCGCTCTTAAAGAATCAGAATCTGTCATAAGACACTTTGGAGCTAAAAATAATTTATTAAAAATGAGGTTAAAATGAATTTAAACAAAATTTTACGAAAAGGAAAAGCTCTTTTCTTGGCCTATGATCAGGGTTTAGAACACGGTCCAACAGATTTTAATGATAAAAATGTTGACCCTAATTACATAATCAATATTGCAAAAAAATGCAAATACACAGGAATTATTCTTCAAAAAGGAATCGCAAAAAAATATAAAAAAGAAATAAAGAATAGCAAAATTCCTTTGATAATCAAATTAAACGGAAAGACAAATCTTGTAAAAGGAGAACCAATATCAAGACAATTATGTACCATCCAAGAAGCTGTTAAACTTGGGGCTGCAGCAGTTGGTTATACAATCTACCTTGGAAGCCAACACGAAACAATTATGATGCAAGAATTTGAAAAAATACAAAGACAGGCTCACAAACAAAATCTTCCTACAATTGCCTGGATTTACCCAAGAGGAAAAGCAGTAAAAGGAAAATCAAGCAAAAAATTAATGGCATATGCTGCAAGAGTAGGACTTGAAATTGGTGCAGATATGATAAAAATAAATTATTCTGGAAACCCAAGAGATTTGAATTGGGCAGTTAAATCTGCTGGTAAGACAAAGATTATTATTGCCGGAGGAATAAAAAAAGGCGAGAAAATTTTACTAAAACAAGTAAAAGAAATTATGAAAACAGGAGCAATTGGATTAGCAATCGGAAGAAATATTTGGCAAAGCAAGGAGCCATTAAAAATCACAAACAAAATCAAAAAGATTATTTGGAAATAATATGAAACCTCTTGTTATAATAAATTTTAAAACATATCAACAAGGTAAGAAATCTATTGAATTAGCTAAGAAAATAGAGAGAGTGAATAAGAATATTCTTATTGGTGTGCAAGCATCTGACATTTATGAAATTGCAAAAGCAACTAAACTAAAAGTTTATAGCCAGCATATTGATTTCTTCAGACCAGGAAGGCATACTGGATATATCTTACCAGAAGCTATAAAAAAAGATGGGGCTAAAGGAACATTCCTAAATCATTCAGAGCACCCATTAAAATTTTCAATCCTCAAAAAAACAATTAAAAGATGCAAAAAACTTAGCCTTAAAACCGCAGTTTTTGCAAAGGATTTAAAGGAAGCCAAAAAGATACAAAAACTAAAACCAAACTATCTCATAATTGAACCGCCTGAATTAGTTGGAGGAAAAATTTCAGTTTCTAAAGCCAAGCCAGATTTAATTGAAAAAATTTCTAAAGAATTAAAAACAAAATTCATTGTTGGAGCAGGAATTCATACAAAGGAAGATGTCAAAGTCGCTATGAAACTAGGAGCATCTGGAATTGCAATAAGTTCTGCAATAACAAAAGCTAAAAATCCTGGGAAAAAATTAAAAGAATTTTTAAATTCATAAAACAGAACTCCAACCACCATCTATGATTAATTCTTGTCCTGTTATATATGATGAAGCATCTGATGCCAAAAAAACTGCCCCTCCAGCAATGTCTATTGGTTTGCCTGTTCTCTTTAACGGAATTTTCATCAGCATTCCTTGTTTTGTTTTTTTATTTGCAAGAATGTCTTTTGTCATCGCTGTTTCTATTACCCCTGGGCAGATATTATTAATCCTAATTCCGTGAGGGGACCAATCTGCTGCTAATGATTTTGTTAATAAATTTATCCCACCCTTGCTTGAACAATAAGCTACTGCTTGAGAATACCCTCTTATCCCGGCAACAGAAGAAATATTAATTATACTTCCTTTTTTTCTCTTTAGCATATGTCTGCCAACACATTGTGCAAATAAAAAATAACCCTTCAAATTTATGTTAATTGTTCTTTCCCAATCTTCCTCTTTTAAAGTTTCACTTGGGTTTAGCTGGAAAATTCCCGCATTGTTCACAAGGATATCAATTTTTTTGAATTTCTTAATTGTCTCCATAACAACATTCTCAATCTCCTCTTTCTTAGAAACATCTACTTTAACAAAAAAAGATTTTCTTTTTAATGCTTTAATTTTATTGACAGTTGCATTACCCTGAATAATATCGGCAACAACCACGTCAGCTCCCTGCCTCGCCAACTCCACAGCAATAGATTGCCCAATTCCCCTCGCAGAACCAGTAACAATAGCTGTTTGCCCTATTAAATTAAACATTTTCTCCTCTTTTCATTAAAAAACGAATCTATTATTTAAAAGTTTCTATAAATCTTATTGAATAAACAAAGAATATTTAAAATAAACTTTGCATTTGTATTAATGAAAGAGGAGAGGATAAAGAAAGTAATAGCTCCAGTAAGAATTGATTTTGGAGGAGGGACTACAGATATAGAACCATTTGCCTCAAAATACGGCGGGGCTGTTTTAAATGCTGCTATCAACAGATATATTACTGGAAAAATAATTAGAACAAATGAGAAAGTGCACCTAGAATATACTGGAAACATCCCGACTTCTTCTGGTCTTGGAACATCTGGAGTAATGAATCTTGTTTGGTTTGCCCTAATTTCTCAAACAAAAAATAAGCTTGAATTAGCAGATAAAGTTTATTCATTAGAACAAGCAATGGGATTGGTTGGGGGAAAGCAGGACCAATATGCCTCAGCCCTTGGAGGAATAAATTTTTTAGAATTTAAAAGAAATAAAGTTGAAGTAACAAAATTAAATCTTAATAAAGATTTTATAAGAAAATTCGAAAATAATCTTGTATTGGTCTACACCGGAAAATCCCATTTTTCAGGAGATTCAAATAAATCCATGATAGATAATTTACGAAAAGGAAAAAATGTAAAGAATTTAATCAGAATAAAAAATATTGCAAAAGAAATGAAAAATGCTTTGATGAAAAAAGATTTAGAACAGTTTGCAGATTTAATGAACAAAGAAACAGAAGAAAGAAGATTACTGCACAAATCAATCATTCCCTTGAAAATAGAAAAAATTATTGGGGTTGGATTAAAAAATGGAGCAATAGGAGCAAAAATTTGCGGTGCTGGTGGAGGAGGAAGTGTTTTATTTTTTGGAAATAAAAAGAAACTTGTTAAAAAATTCAGGGGCAAGGTTATTGATTTTAAATTTGATTTTAAAGGATTGAAATGGTTCTAAAAATCAAAAAAAAGATATTCTTAAAACCAACTGAAAATGAATGGGAATCTCGTGCGGTTTTTAATCCTACAGTTATAAAAGAAAAACAAACAATACATATGATTTATAGAGCAGTAAGTTCCAAAACAATTTCATATTTAGGTTATGCTAAAATAAAAGCCAATAAAATAGAAAGAAAAGATAATCCACTGATTTTACCAACAAAAAATTATGAGATTTCTGGAATAGAAGACCCGCGTTTAACAAAGATAGGAAATACATATTATTTATTATATACTGCTTATGATGGAAAAACTGCAAGAATCGCTTATGCAGTTTCAAAAAATTTAAAGGATTGGGAAAAAAAGGGAATAATCAGTCCACAGATTCTTACTAAAGAAGCAATAAAATTAGTTAAGATTAAAAAATACAAAGATATATGGGCTAAAAGAAACCTCTTTCATTCTTCTGCTTATCTTTGGGACAAAGATGCAATCTTATTGCCTGAAAAAATAAGGGGAGAATATGTAATGATTCATAGACTTGCACCAGATATACAAATTGTAAAATTTAAAGATTTTTCAGAACTTCAAAATGATTCTTTTTGGAAAAATTATATTAAAAATTTAGAAGACCATGTAATTATGCGAAGAAAACATACATGGGAATCTGAATTTATTGGGGGTGGGGCGGTTCCAATAAAAACAAAACAAGGATGGCTTTTTATTTATCATGGAGTTGGTCTTATGCCCAGTAAATTTTTGCCAAATTCTATTCATAATTTGTTTAGAAAATTAAACTTTTTAAAAAAGCAGAGAGAGTACAGTGTTGGAGTTGCACTTTTAGAACTTAAACATCCTGAAAGAGAAATTGAAAGATTAAGCAAACCTTTATTTAAACCAGAACTTGAATGGGAAAAAAAAGGCCATATTAAAAATGTAGTTTTTCCAGAGGGAACTATTCTTGAAAAAGACAAATTAAAAATTTATTATGGTGCTTCAGATAGTGTGATTGGACTTGCAGAAACAAATTTTAAAAAATTAATGAAAGAATTCAAATCAGAAAATAATAAATAAACCTCAATTCAAAATTAATTGTTTGGTTTTAGGTTTTTCTTTTTTCATTTCTTCAAAATAAAGCCTCGCCATCAAATAAGAAATTGTTGATTCTGCACCCTGATTTAGGTTTACAGAATTATGATTTAATCCATCAAAACACCCTCCAGTCACTTCATCATAAATCATTTGCTTTATATGATTTTTTCCTAAAAACCAGTTAAAAGAAAGAACCGCATTATTATAATACTCTTTCTTTTTTGTTATTGAATATGCAGTCAAATAAGAAAGCACCATTGCAGAAGCATCTACTGGTTGCTGGTCAAAAAAAGCTCTTTCCCCGTCTCTATTAAACCATCCATTATGCCCTATAGGGGAAAGTTTCCCATCCACAATTAAAAGTTCTGACAAAAACTTTAAAGTCTTCTCGGCAATTTCAAGATATTTTTCTTCCTGAGTAATTTCATATGTTAAAAATAATGCTTCAGGAAGTTTCGCATTTGAATAAGTAAGATAAGGTTCAAACCACTGCCAATTCTCAGAAGATTGTTTTTCATATAATTCAATCAGGGAATTTGCCATACTTTTTATTTTTGATAAAATTTTGCTGTCAAAATGTTCTCTGTAGTAATGAGAAAGCCCAATCAACAAAAAAGCTTTTGCTCTTGGAGAAGAAATACCTTCAATCAGATTATATGAATTATCAAATAATTTTTTTGCTTTTTCTTTTAGTTCTAAATTATTTGTTTTGTTTATTGTAAATCCTAACGCCCAGATAGCTCTCCCAAAAGAATCTTCACTATAACCATCTAAAATTTCATTTTCATTTTCAAAATTATTTTTAAAATTTCCTGTTTCATCTTGCGCCTTTTCTAAAAATCCTAAATAGATTTCAGACAATTTTAATGAACTTTGAGAATTAAATAATTTATTATGCAAAACTCCAGTAACTAATGCCCTTGAATTATCATCAAGTGTGTAACCTGAATTTTTATCTGGAATAGAATGCTTTGCAAATTGAACTACCCCGCATTCATCTGTTAAATTGACTAAATGACTTAGTTTTATATAAGGATATTTTTCAGTTATTTCTTTCTTTAACTCAACAACTTTATTAAAAATATTCAGGTATTTAGAAGCTACATTAGACCATATCATTGCCCTACTAAACAAGTAGGCATTTCTTTCAATTTTTGATTTTAATTCTGGATTTGACAGGAGAGAATCTATCGCTTTTGAATATTCTTCTGGATTTTTTGTTTCTTTAAGCACAATCCCAAAATTGTTGTCTAAGATTTCTTTAGCATAGGCAATTGGCGTTGAGATTACTGTTCTTCCGCATCCCAGAGCATACGAAAGTGTTCCAGAAACTATTTGGTTTGTGTCTAAATTAGTGCAAAGATATACATCAGAAGCCTGCAAATAAGAAATAATTTCTTTATTTGTAAGATATTTATCATAAAACTTTACATGATTCTTGAGTCCTAATTTTTCAACTTCATTAAAAAGCTCGTTTCTGTATACTTCTCCTTCTTTTTTTCTTATATTCGGGTGAGTTTCGCCAATTACAAGGTAAAGCAAATTAGGATACTTTTTTAATAGATTTGGTATGGCTCTTATTACATATTCTATTCCTTTCCCTCTACTTAGCAAACCAAAAGTTGAAAGAACTATTCTTCCATTTAATCCTAATCTTTTTTTATGTTTTTCTTGGGTTGTAAAAATTACATTTGGAATCCCATGATGAATCACATGTATTTTAGTCTCATCTATTCCATATTCATCTCTAAGAATTTCAATCGCTTTTTTTGTCATTACAACTATTGCTGAAGATTTATTACAAATAGATTGGACAATTCTTTTTTTTGCTACATCTGGATTCGGCAAAATACTATGAAACGTTACTACAATCGGTTTTTCAATTAATTCTAAAAAAGGAATTAAATGGTTCCCATATTCTCCTCCAAATATTCCAAATTCATGTTGTATACAAATCAATTTAATTTTTTTATTAAGATTTATTTTTCTTGCTATATTAATATAATCCTCAATATCATCTTTATTAATCTGCATTATTACTCTTTCATCATAATTATACATGTAAGCATCTTCATTTAATGCTATTACCCTGCTCTTAAGTTCGGGATTAAACCTTTTATTCATAGCTGAAACCAAGTCTTTTGTGAAAGTAGCAATACCACACTCTTTTGGAGGAAAATTGCTTAGAAAACATATATTCGAATGTTTAAATGGCTCTGATTCGTCCATATTACAGACAAGAGAATAGCATTTTAAAGCTTGCTGTTTAATTTTTACTACCTTGAAGGAAGGAACTTATTTAATAAATCATTCCTACCTCACAGGTTTACGCCACTTCTTAACAAAAATCGTGAACCCAATAACCCGCGCAGTATAATGTTCTCCAAGCTTCTTTAAAATTTCCTCAGAATATTCTTTCACTTTTGCTTTCTCATGACCTGCAGATGCCAAAACACGAACCTTCACATTATCATGCTTCTGAAAATGACCTTTCAATGTCTGAATAAAATTATCAGTCAAGCCTTGCTTCCCTAATTGTAGATTACTTATTGGCATTTTTATCTAAACCAAAGATAGTTTTTATATTTTTAGAAAAAATTTTGGATGATTATTATTCTTCCCAAGAAACTATTCCAATATTGATTGGTCCGTCTATCATTTTTTTGGTAAGTGCTATTTTAGTCCCAGAATTATCCCAAACAGAATCACCATAAATACATTCAGGCATACCTAAAGAATCCATTGGAGGATTAAGTATAAATCTAAGATTGTTGCCATCACTATCTATAATCCCAATTTCTGGAATCTCTATTTCCTGAAGTGGAGATGTTCCAAATATAATCTCATCATTTTCATTCCATGCTCGCTGGAATATCCATTGATAAGTATCTTCTGGCGCATATATTTGATGCTTGTTTGAGCCATCACTACTCATAACCCATATTTCATTTGGTTCTTGGGGTGATTGTTCAGAACTAGGATACCATACCTGTCCTTTCACATAAACAATTTTTGAGCCATCATAACTGAAAGACTGCCAAGAACATGACCCATCTTCTTCTGTAGTAATCTGAACTTTTCCTGTCCCGTCAGGATTCATTATCCAAATCGATGGGCTTCCAGATTCATAATGAGTATACGCAATTTTAGTTCCATCTGGATTCCAAGCAGGTTGGGAATTGCTGGGTTCGGTTGTCAATTGAGCATTATCTTCTCCATTAGAGTTCATAGTGTAAATTTGATTGTTCAACTCGTATGCTATTTTGTTTTCTACAGGACTCCAAGAAGGGTCAAAACCTGAACCGATTTCCGTGAGCCCAGTTCCATCACCATTGATTAAATATAGAGTTTGAGTCTGCCCTTGCATACGACAAAAAACAATTTGATTCCCATTAGGACTCCAATCAGGGTCAATAGCATTTTCAAAAGAAGTAAGTTGAGTTACCTCAGGAGATTCTACAGAATCAGATAATCCTCCAATATCGTTTTCTCCTGGACTTGGCCTTAATAAGAAAAAACCAACAACTCCCAATATTAAAACTCCTACAATAATTCCCATTAACAACCCCTTTTTCATATCTTCTAAAACAAAACATTCTTTAAAAAGTTATTTCTTAAATTTCTCAATCTTCCCCCTCTTAATCTTAATCTTCTTTGACTTCTTCACACCAAAAGTCCCAACCTTCATTCCTTTTCTTTTGTAAACATCTTTTCCAGTAAAAACATTAATTTCTACATTTTCATTATTATCTCTCCAAGCCTGACTATACCTCGCACAAATAGCTCCACTTGTTGCAATGTCTTTTTTTGATGGACCTAATTCCTTAATCACACAAAAAGGACTTCCCGGAGAAGCTGTATGCAGAATAACATTTGGCTTGCCCTTAAATTCTTTCACAAGTTCTTCATTACTCTTCGCATCCTTGCCCAACACAATCTTCACACCAGATGTGGTTTCAATCTCCCTGAATTTCATAAAGAACAAAAGTAACTTGGTATTTTAAATTTATCTCCACTTCCCCAACGCTTCTCCTAATTCCCCATGCGTCTTAGAATATTCTTTCAATGTTTTCTTTTTCATCACAGCATCAACAGCTTGCCTCATTGCCATTGCTCCTGCCTTAGTTCCTTGAGGATGTCCGTGAATTCCCCCACCAGCTTGTATAACCAAATCTTTCCCAAGATGTTTCATTAAGAAAGGAACATGTCCTGGATGCAACCCTCCAGAAGAAACAGGTAAAACAGACTTTATCTTGCCCCATTTTTGCGCGAGCCTATTTTGAGTCGCCTTAACATCTTTCATTGAAATTTCCTCTGCAATATCCTCCACATCCCCAATATCTCCTTCTAATTTTCCAATTCCAGTTCCAATATGAATTTGATCAACTCCGATGATTCTAGCAAAATCAGCAAGCACCATCATACTAATTCCATGTTCTGGGTTTCTGTCAAAAGCAGCGTGCATTGCTCTATGCGCATGAATTGCCATTTTAAAACCACCCTCTCTCAAAGTTTGCAACGCCGCCCAACCAGCAGTAATAATATCCACCATAACATACTTGCCTCCCAAATCTTCAACAATCTGCGCGCGCTTCATCATCTCCTTTGTCTCAGCAGTAACATTAACAAGATACGCTTTTTTCTCCCCTGTTTCTTCCTCAGATTTATGCGCTTTTTCCAAAGTCCTAGCAATCCTCTCTTCAAAAACATTAAACTTTTGCGAAGCAAGGTTCTCATCATCCTTAACAATATCACAACCCCCAATCCAAGATTCATAAGCAGATTGCGCATGGTCTTTTGTTTTCAAACCCAGCTTCGGTTTTATAATTGTTCCAACTAACGGCCGATTTTTAACTTTCAAAAGTTTCCTTATTCCTTTAATTCCATATTTTGGTCCCTTGTAACTTTTTAAAATACTCTGGGGAAAAGAAACATCTTCTAACCTAATTGTTTTAACAGCCTTCATCCCAAAAATATTCCCCGCAACAGAAGATAATATGTTCGGAACATTATCAGACTCAAACAATTCTCGTGGATAAGCAATCTTCACATTTTTACCCTGAATAGAAAAAACTCGCGCTCTTAATTTCTCAACATAATCTTTGGTACTCCCAACTTTTGTCCATGTACCAACACTACTCTCAAGAGCCACAGTATTCGCAGCCTTTTTCATAGAAATTCTATTAGGAGTAATTCTAAACAAACAGACCAAATCATTTTTTGGTTTATATCCTAAATCTATAAAATCAAATTTCTCAACCATCTTTTTTTACAACAGCACCATCTTTTGTATCATTAACAGAATATCCCTCTTTATTAATTTTCTTCCTCAACTCATCTGCCATTTTCCAATCTTTTTTCTCCCTCGCTTTCTCTCTTTCATCAACTAACTTTTTCACTTTCCCAGGAATCTTAACTTCTTCATCCTCTTTATCTAAGTCCAACCCAAAAACTCTATCAAAATCTAATGCAAGTTCATATTTCTCAGAATCATTCAATCGATTATCCCTTAAAATATCCCACATAAACGCAACAGCCTTTGGAGAATTAAAATCATCATTAATAATTTCTAAAAATTGTTTTTTCGCTCCTTCAATATTTTTTTGATTCTTTTTATCTTTACTTTTCTTTAATTCAGAAAGCAAATCCTTTAATCTTTTGTAAGATTTCATTGAAGCATTCAAACCTTCAATTGTAAAATTCAAAGGTTTGTTATAACTTTTCAAAAGGCAAAAAAATCTAAATGCCAAAGCACCATAACCTTTTTCTTCTAATTCAGAAAGAGTATACAGTCCCCCCTTGCTCTTGCTGACTTTCTCGCCCTTAAATAATAACCAAGCAAAATGAATCCAGTATTTCACCCACGGCTTTTTCCCAAACGCAGTTTCACTCTGAGCGATTTCATTTGTATGATGAACAGGAATATGCTCTTGCCCTCCTGTGTGAATATCAAATTGTTTTCCCAAATATTTCGAAGACATAGCCGAACATTCAATATGCCATCCAGGAAACCCAACACCCCAAGGCGACTTCCATTCTTGCTGTCTCTTCCCTGGCTCTTCTGAAAATTTCCACAAAGCAAAATCGGTTTTACTTTTCTTTTCTTTCAATGCAATTCTTTTTTCAGCTTTCAATTCCTCAACATTTAACCTAGCCAACTTCCCATAATCTTCTAACTTAGAAGTATCAAAATAAATTCCATCTTTTGTCTCATAAGTATATCCTTTTTTCTCTAAAATTTTTATTAAATCAATTTGTTCTTTAATATGCTCGCTTGCCTTTGGCCAAATATCAGGTTCAAGAACATTCAACTTTTGCAAATCTTTCTTGAAAACATCAAAATAATACTCTGCAATATCAGAAGCTTTTTTTCCCTCTTTTTTCGCCGCCCGCTCCATTTTATCCTCACCAGTATCTGCATCAGAAGTCAAATGCCCCACATCTGTTACATTTATCACTTCCTTAACTTTAAAATCATTATATAAAAAAACCCTACGAATTAAATCATTAGAAATAAAAGTCCTCATGTTCCCAATATGCTGATACCAATAAACAGTCGGCCCGCACGCATAAATTCCAACATGCCCTTTTTTAATCGGGACAAAAACCTCTTTCTTTCTAGACATAGTGTTGTAAAGTTTTATCGACATAATTGAAATAAGTAAATAGAATTTTTAAAATGTTTTATTTGGTTCTTTTTATTATTTAGCTTCTATAGTTATATCAAAAAAATCAGTAGCATATGCTTCACCTTCAGCATCTACATTAATTCTAAATCTTGCAGTACATAATGAAGTACCAGAAGGAATTCTAAATAAAACTTTTTGAATTGCCGATTCTCCCACAGCAATAGGAATATCACTTTCGCTTCTTCCAACAGTAAACCATTCTTCAATTTCCTCTACAGATTCTGCACAATCAGAAGCATCAGCAACCACGACATTATAAGAAAATGTTTTTGTTCCTGAAACACCTTGCAATAAATTTTTTATTCCAACACCAACTCCATCATTTTCTTCTTGTTTTATCTCAACCATCCTAGAACCAGGATAAATAACCAACTCATTATCCTCTCCAAATAATTTGTTTATTTCATTTTTTAATTGATCATCTGTTAAATCAATTGCTCCTGTGGCGCTCTTAAAAATCCTCTGAACCAAAAAAATTCCTAGAACTAAAACCGCCATGAGAAGAACTATTGTAACTATTGTTCCTACAGACATTTCCATCGCACCTCTTTTTTTCATTGCCATTTTATGTAACAGGGAAACTTGCCGCCAATCTTTCAATCAATATTGGACCTAAAAGTATCCAAGAAATACTTAAAATAAATCCGATCACTCCAAGGATTAGTCCTATTCTTGCAAGTTTTATTTTCTTTTTTCTTTGTTGAATAAGACAAAAAATTATACTAAGAGTAGCAAATATTAACCCAATCCATCCGGCAAGAACAATACTTACGATTCCTAATGTGAACCCAGAAACCCCTAGTTCATTACCCCATCTTTCTTTCTCTTTTTTTTCTTCTGTCATAATCAAATTAAACAAACCTTATTTATAAAAGTTATGGGAATGCGGGGAGTCGAACCCCGGACACCATGATCTTCAGTCATGTGCTCTCCCGCTGAGCTACATTCCCATAGGATTTGAGTTGTAGCGAATCCGCCCCGCGAGGACTAATATAGGAGGTTGAACGTCAAGGAACCTTGGTTCCTTACGTGAGCTACATTCCCATTGAAAATAAATACTCCTCTTAACTTTTAAATATGTTGGTATAAGCTATAAATTCTTTTAAGCACATTTTTGCAAAAGAATCTATGAACAAGGTAGAATTAATAGAGAAGATAATAGATGAGAATAGATTAATAAACAGAAAAAAAGCAGATGAGAATTCTTGCCCGTGTTATAATGGAACAAGATGCCATAATGATACAAGCGATTATGAAATGATATGTCTTTTGTGTGTATGCCCAGAATACGACAGAAGTCCAAATAATCTTGAAGGAGGATGCAAAATAGATAACCCTCAGGGAAAATGGTTTTATCATAGAGATTTGCCAGAAGGCAAAATCTGGGATTGTAGTGATTGTGGAACGCCCCATACAGAAGAATATGTCAGAGGTTATTTAGAAAAACTATCTATACAAGGATTAAATCAAATTCGCGAGTGCAAAACCATAAACGATCTTTGGAAATTTTTTAATAGAGAAGTAAGTCAGGAATAGCGAGTTGATTCAACAATCACAAATATTCCTATTCATGAGAGCTTTTGAATCAACGAGTTGCCACCTTCATGAGAAGGTGTAAGTTTTGGAATAGCGAGTTAATTCAACAGTCACAAATATTCTTATTCATGAGAGCTTTTGAATCAACGAGTTGCCACCTTCATGAGAAGGTGTAATCAGGCTTGACTCTAACTCAAAGGAGAGGTTACTGTAAGGGGAACCATTGGTTCCCCTCATAAGTCAGGAATAGGCCACCTTCTGTCGTTCTTCGCCGAAGCGAACAGAACGTGTTAACATTCCACTATGCGGCATATAGCCTTGCACCAGTTGAGATGCTCGTTTCATCAAATCTCCTGTCTCTTAGCTTCCTCCAAGAGTTCATTGCTCAACAGGAACTGTGGCGTTTCTTTACCAGAGCTTTGCCTCACGACAATCGTTTTTCAACGACAACTTTAATCAGTCATGAACCATCCTTAAAAGAGGTTGACTGTCAAGGAACCTTGGTTCCTTACATTGGTGGGCGGACCTTCCTCAGAACTAATTTCGATATACGAAGTTTGCTTATTCAAAAGCTAGTCCCGAAGTTAACTACCTGACTTACAAAAATACCAGAAAAAAAGAGTTTTTAAGGTTTGTTATCTATAAAAAAGTATGAAATGGAAAGATTTTCCAGCTTGGTTGAAATGCGGAATTATTGGAATTATAATAGGAATATTAACTTTTTTAGGGAATTATTTATATCAATTATGGTTTGAATCTACGAAGAAAGGATTTATATTTGCAGCAGTAATCGAAACACCATCTCCTATTAGAATTTTAATCCTTTTTCCATTTATGATAGCCACAGCTCTTTTGGTTTTAGTCGGATTAGAAGTTAAAGGTTTAGCAATGGGATACATAAGCAGTAACCTATTAATTTTCTCCTTTGGTTTACTAGTCTATTTCCTAATTGGTGCTTTTATTGGTTGGATAGTGGGAAAAATAAAATCTAAGAAGTGTATTGTTAAGTCTTAGGGACTTTCCTTTTAGTAAGGTTTAAAAGAGTGGTAATTCTTGACAGATTTATGAATAAAAATAAAAAACTATTGATAAGTATAATTTTAATTCTTCTTTTATTAACCTCATGTATTTTATATTTTAAATTTTCTCCTTGTAAAATAATCCATGATGCGAGACATTCTGGAAATCCAGAGATTGGGACCTGTCAAATCTTCGCTTGTTATAAAAATATTATCACAAGAGAATGTATGATGGGATGTATAAAAAGACCAAGTATTCTATGGATGGATTGGACGGATTGTATTGATGATTATTCAGATTAAACTATGAAGAAATCTTAATCAACTCCAACCACTTATTCGGTAGGTTTTTTAATATTCAAAATAAAATAATTAATATGGACTTAATTTTACTATTTGGATTAATATTAAATTTTCTTGGCGTAATTTTCTTGGCTATTGGTTTTCAAACACAAAAAGCGAATGGAGTTTTTATGAGTGGTAAACCAGCGATTTCCTTGAAATATGAAAATCCTTTTTTAAGGAATATGGGTTGGACTTTCATTATATCTGGTTATATCATCCAAATAATTTCAGTTATTGTTATTTAATCTAATTTCACTTTTCAATAATTTATTAAATCCCCCTCCCCTCTTTCCTCCATGGTGATAAAATACTTCCTCTCAGGTTTATTTGTAAAACTTCTTGCAGGATTCGACGATACAATGACGCGAATTCCGATAATGTCAAACATGACCAAAACCAAAAAAGGACGATATGCCTTTGCCATTGGAATCTTCATCGCAGTCTCTTTAGCAATTTTCATAGCATATACTTTTGCATCAATAATAAAATCAATTCCTTATGTAAACTTCATCTCAGCAGGATTAATTTTTCTCTTAGCAATGTCAATCCAGTTTAATTTATTCACAGAAAGACCAAAAAAAGAAATAAGAAAAAAACTCTCCCATATAAAAAGAGTTTCAACAAAAAGATTTTTCAAATTAATCTCATTAGGATTTATCACAGCATTTGTAACAGTTATAGACGACACAATCGCATATTCTGGATTGTTTGTCTCACAAGCTTCAAACGTAACTCCTATTATTTTTGGGTTTTTCACAGGAACAATCCTCCAATTAACAGCAATAATCTACTTCGCAAAGAAATTCTCAAGAATCAAATACAAAAAAGAAATCACTGTCATTGGATTAATCCTGCTTAGTTTATTAATCGCCCTAAAAATTTTATAAATGCTTTAATCCTTAATATAACATGCAAGAGGTGAATCATTTTCATGCAAAGAACATTGAAACTATTTTTCAAGAGTTCAATACTTCTGAAAAAGGACTAACAAAAGAAGAATCTGCGAAAAGATTGGCACAAAACGGCGCCAATGAGATATCAAAACAAAAGAAAAACCCCCTGATTTTAATATTCCTAAAACAATTCAACAGCCCCTTGATATATATCTTGATTGTTGCAATGATTATTTCATTCATATTTCATCATCGAGTGGATGCTTATGTTATTCTATCAGTTATATTAATCAATGCAACTGTAGGTTTTATTCAAGAAAGAAAAGCAGAAAAAGCAATCGCAGCCCTGCAAAAATTAATCGTATCTTACGCCAAAGTTTATAGAAACAACGAAATAATAAAAGTCCCATCACGAGCCCTTGTTCCAGGAGACATTATAATGTTAGAAGAAGGCGACAAAGTCCCGGCTGACGCGCGTTTGATAGAAATAAAAAATTTCAAAACACAAGAATCATCTTTGACAGGAGAATCATTTCCAACTGAAAAAAGTTTGAAAGTTTTGGGTGAATCTGTTCCTTTGGGCGACAGAGTTAATATGGTTTTCATGAGTACATTGGTTGTTTCTGGGCAAGCAAAAGCTGTTGTTGTTGCAACAGCAAACAAAACTCAAATCGGAAAAGTCGCTGTATCAATCCAAGAAATTACACGTCCTCGATTGCATTTTAATGATAAAGTCAAACAACTCGCAATCCAAATGGTTATATTCGCCACTATTGGAGCGGCATTAACATTCCTCATAGGTTTCTTCATAAACAAATTAGCATTCTTTGACATATTTCTTTTTACAATTGCGTCCTTGGTTTCAGGAATTCCTGAGGGATTGCCTGCGATTTTGATTATTGTGCTGGCAGTCGGTGCGCGAAGAATGGCAAGACGAAACGCAGTCATCAGGCACTTACCTGCAGTTGAAACACTTGGGGTCGCAACAATTATAGCAACAGACAAAACAGGAACACTGACACAGAATTCAATAACTGTTGAAAAAATATCAACAGCTGATGGAGAATTTTCTGTAACAGGTGATGGTTGGCAACCAATAGGAAAATTCTTCTCAAACAAAACACCCCTCCATCCATTAAAATCTCCAATACTCAAAAAAATACTTACAATTTCTACCTTATGTAATAGGGGGAACATCTTAAGAAAAGATGGAGATTATGAAATTGTGGGCGACCCAACAGAAGTTTCACTCTTGGTTTTAGGAAAAAAAGCAGGAATGGAAAAACAAAAATTAGATGACAAAGTCCTTGATGATTTTCCATTTAGTTCAGAATTAAAATTCCGCGCGAGCCTCGTAGAAGGAAAAACAGGAAAATACATCTGTTCTGTGGGGGCATTTGAAACAATAATCAACAAATCAGATTACATCTCAAAATCAAATCGAAAATTAAGATTTGACCAAAATACGAAAAAAGAATTTTTAGAAAAAGCAGAGTCATTAGCGAAAAAAGGAATGCGAGTTTTAGCTCTTGCATACAAGAGCGTGCCATCAGAGATAAATTCTGTTTCAAAAGAATCAGTTAGTAATATGATTTTTTTAGGTTTAGTCGGAATGAAAGATCCTCCGAGAAAAGAAATTAAAGAAGCAATAGCAAAAGCAAGAAACGCAGGAATTAGAGTTATCCTGAAAACCGGCGACCATAAAGAAACAGCAATTGCAATCGCTAATGAAATAGGTCTCACAGACGCTGGAGCAAAAGCCCTCACTCAAACAGAACTTGAGAAAATGGACAAGGTTCAATTTAGAGAAGCAGTGAAAAAAGTAAATGTTTTTTCAAGAGTAACTCCAAAAATGAAAGCAAAGATTGTAATGGAATTACAAGAACAAGGGGAAATTGTTGCTATGACTGGCGACGGAGTTAACGATGCTCCTGCATTAAAAAAAGCAGATATAGGAATCGCCATGGGAATTATTGGAACAGATGTCGCGCGAGAATCCAGTGAAATTGTCTTAGCAGACGACAATTTTGCATCAATTGTAAATGCAATTGAAGAAGGTAGAATTGTTTTCCAAAACGTCCGACAAACAAGTTTCTTTCTCATAACAACAAACGTTGCAGAAGATGTCACAATTGTCTCTTCATTAGCAATGGGTCTCACATTACCATTATTGCCAATCCAACTTTTATATTTGAATCTAGTCACAGATACCTTTCCAGGAATTGCATTGTCAATGGAACCTGGACACCACGATGTTCTTAACCAAAAACCAAGGAACAAAAAAGAAAGAATCCTCAATAAAGAATTAATTCCTTTCCTAATCTTAATGGCCGGGTTAATGGTTGCAGGGACAATTCCCTTATTCAAACATTTTCTTCCTCAAGGAATCGACAAAGCAAGAACAGTTGCATTTGCAGCAATGTCCATGTTCCAATTATTCAACGTTCTCAACATGCGTTCACTCAAAAAATCTCTGTTTAAAATCGGAATCAGTTCAAATAAATGGGTCCTTCTAGGTTTGGGCGCATCATTCCTCTTAATGTTAGGAGTAATTTTCTTACCAGGAATTTCAGATGTCTTTAGTTTTGTCCCATTGACAATTGGAGAATTAGGATTAATTATTTTGATAACTTCAAGTGTTTTCATATTTGGAGAGCTTTACAAATTCGTTAGATATCGAAATAAAAAAGATTAAAAGTCAAACAATCTTTCTTAACCCATGACACCCCAATTTAGTTTACCTGATTACCGTGGTGGAAGCATTGTGAATCTAATGAGTTCTATCGCCCAATCTTTTGGAGCAAAAACACCATATCCTATTCTAAAAATTCTTCCTCCGAGTAGAATAAAAAATTCAAAAAATATAGTTTTAATAATTATTGATGGATTAGGATTTGAATATCTAAAAAAACAACAAGACCTTTCGATTTTACGTAATCATTTGGTTGGTCCAATGACATCTGTCTTCCTTCCAACAACAGCAGCCGCAATAACAACTTTCCAGACAGGTGTAGCGCCTCAACAACACGCATTTACCGGATGGAATATGCATCTTAAGGAGATTGGAGTAGTTTCTGAAATTTTGCCTTTCTCCCCAAGATTTGGTGGTCCGACTTTCAGCACTTGCGGTATAGGAATAGAAAATTTCCTAGACCAACCAGCATTTTCAAGCAAGATAAAAGCACAAAATTTTTCTGTTAGTCATAAAAAAATATTGCAATCAGATTTTTCACGTGTAATGTCAAAAAATGCAAAATCATTAGGATATGAAACTCTCGACGGATTTTTCAGGCAAATAAAAAAAGCAATTAATTCAAGCAATAGAAAAAAATACATCTATGCATACTGGCCAGAGTTTGATTCATTAAGTCATGAATATGGGACAGAACACAATAAACTAAAAAAACACTTCAAGGAAATCGATAAAAGATTGAAGAGCTTTGTTAAAAATTTAAAAGGAACAAATACACTTTTGATTATAACTGCTGACCATGGATTTATTGATACATCTCTTGAAAAAATAATCAAATTAGAAGACCATCCAAAAATGAAAGATTGTTTAACTCTTCCTCTCTGTGGGGAAGGAAGAGTTGCTTATTGTTATGTCCGTCCAGCAAAAGCCAAGCAATTTGAAACTTATGTAAAAACAAAATTATCAAAATACTGCTATATCTTCAAAAGCCAAGAACTAATTGACAAAAATTATTTTGGATTATTTAAACCAAATCCCAAACTTTTTGACAGAGTTGGTGACTATATTTTAGTATTCAAGGAAAATTATATAATCAAGGATGAAATTCCCAGAAAAAAGAAAAAGAAGAAACAAAGTATCGGACATCATGGAGGAATTAGCAAGAAAGAAATGATTGTCCCTTTAATTTTAATAGATTGTTAAATTTTTATGGGCAAAAGAATGGCGAGATTATGATTGATTTTAATTGGTAATATTACAATAGTTAATGTTAAGACTTTTTAATTGAAATATATCAATTTTATCTTAAATAAATTCAATGTGTGTTAGGGTGGTTCTTCTTTTTCCATTTTTTCATCTCTTTTAGTTGAATAGGGGTTTGAGAACAAGGGTTTGGATTGGCAAGATTTTTGACAAGTCAGCCATCATATTGCCTTATCACGCCCTTGTTCCCGGGGTTTTATAGAGGTTAAAAAGTTATATTAAAATATGACTTTTTTACAATCTTATGACAGAAAACTTACTTATAAAGCGTCAGAAGCAAGAATATATATTCATCCTATATCCCTAATACATAAAACTTTAAATAACCAAAAACGATTGGATTTTTATGTTTGAATGGATGGTCGAGAACAAAGAATTATTAAAGTTTTTCTATACATTTGTAATAGCTTTAGTTTGCGCAATTATTGTGGTAAAAACAGACAGGCTTTTTAATTTAAGCTCGCACAAAGGAATAAGATATTTGCGAAATGCTTTTTTATTTTACGGAGTGGGCTTTGTAATAAGGAGTTTATTAGAAATACCCGCCCTTCCCTTTAAATTTTTGAATATATTCTTTGAATTTTTCTTGATAATGGCAGGTTTTTTCTTACTATATAGTCTTTTATGGAAACGCCTTGAAACATCTTCTAAAAATTACAATAGTTCGTTATTCAATCCAAGGATTTTCTTGTTTTATTCTATGGCTTTAATAATAGCATTAATAGATAATCTTTTGGGAACATATATCTTTATGTTTTTCTCTCAGATTGCTCTCTTTATTTTGGCATCAATTATATCTTTCAAGAACTATAAAAATAATGGAAAAAAACACAAATTCCTTAAATTTTATTTTGCAGCAATGTTATTGAGTTTAGGGGCCTGGTCGTTGAATGCTTTCGCAGCATTATACTTATGGAGATTGAGATTTGTAACAGGGGTTTACATGATAAATACCGCCATCTTTTTATTGTTCTTATATGGTGTTATGAAAGTCACAAAAAAATAAAATGGTAAGAAAACGAGAAAGATTAGAAGTTATCAAGGATGTACTTGAATCAATTCGGTCAAATAGAAACATCAAACCAACTAGGTTGCTTTACGCTTCAAATCTTTCGCCTCAAATGTTCAAGGAATATATTAATGAATTAATCACCAAGGACTTTATCAAATTAGAAATAGACGCCAAAGAAAAGAAAACTTTCTCACTCACAAAAAAAGGTCAAGATTTTTTACAAGAATATCGAGTTATAGAGAATTTAATTGAGAATTTTGGGTTGTGATTAATCACCCAAAACCTTTAAAAACCTCTTTCATTAAGCATATTTATGTTAGTTAAATGTAAACACAGTCTAGTAATAGGAGCTAGTTCTAATCAACAAGTGTAAGGAGGATAAAATGAAGATATATGTAGGTAATTTACCTTTTAGTGTCGATGAAGAAGGGTTTAAAGCACTTTTTTCAGGATATGAAACTGAAGAAGTTACTCTTATCAAAGATAAGTTTTCAGGTAGATCAAAAGGTTTTGGTTTTGTAACAATTTCAGACGATGAAGCCGCAAAAAAAGCAATTGAAGAATTCAACGGGAAAGACGTTGACGGTCGAGAGCTTAAGGTTTCTGAAGCAAAGCCAATGGAAGATAGACCCCCAAGAAGGGACTTCCAACAAAGAAGAAGATTCTAAGTAAAATTTAGAATCATAATTTTTTTATTTTTTATTTATTTGTTTCATTAGGGGTGTTTTTATTTTTTAGGATATAGTGTTAGCTCTAAACTCAGAAATCGCGTCCCACTCCAAGAGAAAATATTAAATATCCGCTTGTTTTAATATTATATGAAAAAGTTGAATCAACGAGATGTAATTGCAATAATAATTGTATTAATTGTTGTTGGATTTTCAATTTACTACTCTGTCCAAAAAAAGCCAGTCGTATGTACAGAGGACGCACGATTGTGTTCTGATGGAACAAGTGTTGTAAGAATTCCTCCAGATTGTGAGTTTGAGGCATGTCCTGACGTCGATGAAAACAAAAACTACTGCGCACCAGAATCAAGACAAGTAGATGCCTGCATCACACTATACGAACCTGTTTGTGGTTATCCCGAAGAAGAAACATATAGCAATTCTTGTTTCGCATGCATGGAAGAAGAAGTAGAATACTGGGTTGATGGTGATTGCGAATAAGAAACTTTAAAAATAACTTTTTCTTTTTTCTAATATGAAAAAGGCAGGAATAATGATGATCATAGGTGTCGTTTTTCTTGCAAGTTTTTTAACAATCAAAATGACAGGAAATACAACAGAAGATTTTAAGGCAAAAATTGGAGATGTGATTAATGTGGAATATGAATTAAGATTAGATGACGGAAAAGTTATTGATGCTTCAACCATTGAATTTGAAATAGGTTCTGGTCAGGTAATTAAAGGTTTTGATGAAGCAGTGATTGGAATGAGAATTGGAGAGGAAAAAGAAGTCTCCATCCTACCAAAAGATGCTTATGGAGAGGCAGGTTCGGGATTAACTCATGCCCTTGCAGGAGAAACTTTAAATTTCAAATTAAAACTCATTGGAATAAATTAGTTTAATACAATCCTCTCTTTTACATAAATCAATATAAACTCTTCTTATTTATTTTAAATATGAAAGTGAAGCTAGAAACAAATCACGGAGACATAATTATAGAACTCTACAAGGAAATGCCAATTACTGCAGGCAATTTCAAGAACTTGGCAGAGCAAGGAACTTATAATGGAGTAATTTTCCACAGAATTATCGACGAATTCATGATTCAAGGCGGAGATCCAACAGGAACAGGAATGGGCGATTCAAGTATTCCGATTATCCAGGACGAATTCACACAAACATCTTTAGATGAAAACAGCAGAGGAACAATCTCAATGGCAAATGCAGGACCAAACACAGCACGAAGCCAGTTCTTCATAAATTTAGTTGATAATAATTTCTTAGACGGAAAGCATCCTGTATTCGGAAAAGTAGTTGAAGGAATGGATGTCGTTGACAAAATCGCAAAACTCCCAAAAAATGCACAAGACAAACCTATCGAAGATGCCACAATAATTAAGGCAAGCGTTGTTGAATAATCCAATCACAATAATTCTTTTAAACTAAAGTTATATTCAAAAAACATGGAAACAGAATACATAGAAAAAAAGTTTGCTGTTGATAGAAATATCCAATCACAAAAAATAACTTCTCTTTCTCAATTATATGCGGGAGGACTTATGAAAATGTTGAATAAATTAGACTCTAATGAACAGACTAAGATTCATTTAAGAGAAAAAGGTTTTGAGATATATGGTGGTTTTATTGACGAGGAAGAATTGTTAACTACAAGCTTGCCTGTAGGAGTAATCGCTAATGGTTCACATTTTGAAAGCTCACCTAATTGTTTATATCTAGCAACTTTTGAACGTGGAAAAGGAGCAGAAAAAGACCTAATGCCAAAATTTGATTTAGCAAAAATTCTTAAAGATTATATTTTGATTATGTGATGAATAAATAGAAACTTCAACATCACCAAGGCAGAATTCCAGCCCGATATAAACCAGAACCTACCCAAACAGCAAGTCCGAAATATACAATAGCCCATGCTTTTGTGAGTGGGAGACGTTTAGAAAGTCGAGGCATTGTTTTTCCATACCATTTATCAAAACCCGGTACAAACCATGCCAAGATATTCGCCATGATGACCTCAAAGGCCATCCCATAAAATATTATTGCTTCTACATTCACCATCTTTTATGAAAGAAAGAAGAAAGGATGAGTTTTAAATGTTGGGGGCACAATAATTCTTAAATAGTTTGAGCCCTTGTGAAATAATAGATTTACATGGTAAAATTCATAATGAATACCGATGAAAGGAGGTACAAATAATATGAATTTAATGGCAATACTTGGAGTTAGTGTTTTTTTCGATGACGTAAATAAGTTACCGATGTATGGTGATTCTAAGAATGTTGTTGGGAGTAGCGATTATAATGTCGAACTACCTCAGACTAATTTTTTAAATAAAGGTTTAACTATTAAAACTCCTGGCAATACAACAATCATTAACAGTTACAAAAGATTTTCAAATGAATCAGGATTTAGTTATGTGAATCAATCTGATGGCTCAAACGCCGGAAAACTAATAAATTTGAATAAAGAAGAAAAAACTGTTTTACAGCAAATGGGTGAAGATTGGTGTAAGTTTCACAATATAAAATAAAAATGGGCGGAGAATATTTTACAGTAATTCCAGATGATGAAGGAAGAAAACAAAAAGTTTATCTTTACAAATTAGAAAATCTTGGGATAATTGCACAAGAGAGAACAAAAGAACATGGGGCTTATACTTACAAGTGGAATTTAACAAAGAAAGGTGGGGAATTAGTGGAATCAGATAATCATCTTAAAGAATTATGGGAAAGTCAAAACCTAAAAGATTTCTATGAAGAGATAGAGAAAATTAAGTAGAAACCCCTATAAACCCCAAAAATATGAAAAAGAAATGGGAAATGAGATTAACGAAGAAACTTATAATGAGAAAATAGTTTCTAAAATTTTTTTACTTTTCCCTGTCCTTCAAAATAAATATCATTCAAAACCTTACCAACTCCATTAGCAGAATCCAACTCTAACACAGCATAAGGTTCTTCTTTATTATCATATAATACATAATGTTCCATTTTATTTATAATCTTCAAATTTACCTTCTAATTCTCTCTCTGCCCGCGCGAGATATTGAACAAGTGATGAAATATCTTCAACCTCCTTCCTTCTCCAAATCTTATATGCCTTACCCCTCATTTCTTTTCGATAATCAGAAAGAGATTTTTTCAATACTTTCCTGAGAGCATAAATAGAATTTGGGGAAAGTACTAATGGGGTTATTAATGATTGTTCACTTTTACTTAAAATAAAATTAGTATAATTTTTCTTGTTGAATTCTGAAATAGATTCACCATCCTTTATTTCTTGTATCATGGGCCTTAAAAAATAGGTTCTTATCACATCATTTTCCGAATCATATTGTGCTGACACTGCCCTTCCTTTAGAAAAAACTCTGGTATGTTGAGGTTTTTTATGTCCCATAAGCTTTTTTTTCATAACAGACACATTAATCACCTATTTTTAAAGATTATTGTACTTATTCACTCAACCTCAAAATATTCCCTTAAACATGCTGCTTTAGGTGATTCTCTTAATTTCTTTAAAGCCCTTTTCTCAATTTGCCTTACTCTCTCTCCTGTAAAATCATATATCTTTCCAACCTCTCTTAATGACAATTGAGGATGTTCATTTAAACCACATCTGTATCTTATAATCTCGGCTTCTTGATTAGTGAGAATTTTCATGATAGAATTAATGTCTTTTTTTAAAGTCGTATAAAATGCTTCTTCTTCTACGTCTGAGCCTTTATCATAAATCACATCTTTTTCTAGATTTATTTTTCTATCAGAAATTCTGTCTTTAACAAAGTAATTTTCATCATCACCATTTACAGGTGCATCTAGAGACGTAGTATTTAGACCAACTCTTAATGTTTCTGTTACCTTTTTAACAGACATGTTTAAATTCTTGGCTATAAACTCTAAATCCAACTCTATACCTTCTTGTTCTAAATAATTCATTTCTTTTTGTATGTGACATAAGTCTTCTATTCTCTTAAAGGGTATTCGAATAGTCCTAGACTTATTTGCTATGGCCCTCCTAATAGCCTGCCTTATCCAATATTGAGAATAAGTAGTTAGCTCGCCTTTCTTTGGATTAAATTTTTCTACAGCCGTCATTAAACCAATATTTCCTTCACTTATTAAATCTATTAATGGAAGACCTTGGTTCTGATATTTTTTTGCTTCACTAACAACATATCTTAAATTTGTTTTAACAAATATATCTTTAGCTTCATCTTTAGCTTTTTTATCTCCTTCAATAAGTCTTTTTCCATAATATTTTTTCCCCGCCTTTTTTAATAAAGGAGTTTTGCCTACTTCCTTATAATAAATGCTTAAACTGTTTTTTTCAACAAATCTTTCTTCTGTTTCAAGATATTTTGCCATTTTAATAAAAATGATACAAATAATCCTCTTATAAAAATTATGGTCTTCAATAAATCACATAAATATTAATTCTAATCCCAACATTTAAATTCCCATCCCCCTTACATTTATCATGAAAATAAAATCTCCACGAGTTGTGATATATTCTCTAATTGCATTAGGATTTATCGCCATGGCCTTTTTCATAGATTGGCTTTTTCTAATCCCTGCAATTATTCTAATGATCTTGAATCAAAAAGAATTGAGGAAGAAAAATAAAGAACAATAATTCTTAAAAACTAATTTTCATTATTTCAGTTATGAACTTCATTGATTTTATTAGCCAAAGTATGGGTTGGTTTGATTGGATTCTAACAATCTTTTTAGTTATGGGGGGAGTGCTTTTAGCCAGACGAATAATTAAAGGGAAGAAAAGGAATCTTAAAAATTAATCAAAGCGCATTCACAATAAAAAATATTACAAGTCCTAAAAGCAGTAATCCTGCAAGAATCCAAATTAAAATCTTTCTCATTTTTGGATGTTCTTCAAGATATTTTTGAGAACCAGAAATAAGCAAAATACCTCCAGCCATAAATATAACTATTCTAAGAATTTGTTTAGTAAAAAGTTCTGTAAAAAAATCCACGAGAAAAAATACAATCAACGCCGCACCAATAAAAATTGCATCATGCCGCAATCTTCTAAATAGTGCCTCACTTCTTTTGTTCATAATTCAATAAAGGAAAAATGTTTTATAAATCTTTCAAGAATATTCACAAAGAAAACTAAATCACATAAAAATATATAAACATAAATTTATCTTTAATAAAATGAGACTTGTAGATTATGTTAAATCTATTCCCAAAACAGTGGGAGCAGGTGTTCTTTCATTGGCTTTACTTGCTGCAGTATCTGTTCCTAGTAAGGGATTAGAACAAAAATTAGACCTTCATGGGGCTCAACCAACTCCAACACCCACACACAATTCAATGCAAGTTGGCGCGACATTAGGACTTCCCCATCTTGTTTCATTAAGATTTGTTTATGGATGGGACAAAAAAGTTGGATGTCAAGTTGATATAAGCCCATTTTTTATAACAGCAGATATGAGATTAAGATATACAAAACATAATCTAAAAAATGTAAATCTTTATGGTTTTTTGGGCGGGATGACAATGACCCCTTGGATAAAAAGTATTGGTGAACCAGAGTCGCCAACATTTGGAGTTAATTTTGGTGCTGGAGTAGAATTAGGAAAACAACCAAAAGGATTTTATGTTGGTGCAGAGTTTGGTTTGGTAATTCCTATTGAAATCCCTGCTGATACCATTGGTATGAGAATGGGTGTTAATGCAGGTTATAGATTCTAATTTCTAAGAAATCTTTCAGAGTTCCAACCATACTATAAAATAAAAAAGAATTAGAAAAATAAAAAAAAGTTAAATAACTTCAAATAAAACCAAAGCTCCCCAGACTAACAATGCAATCCAAAGTAGTGTGTAGAACCAATGTTTCTGCCATATCTTCCCTGCTTTAATTTGAGTATCATACTTTTTGAGAAAAGGTCCAATGTCTCCTGCAAGTCCAATTATGAACATCATAGCCATGAACAAAGATACTGCTAAAATCTGCACAATAGTCATACCTGAATTAATCAAGTAATAAAGAATAACTCCTGCCAAGATTGCTCCAATAAACTTAGTCACATTTGGTTTCTTGTAAATAACTTTTGTAAATTTTATCCACGACATGGGTTTCACAATCAAGACCAACATCTTAACCGCCACAACAGCAATCAAAATCAAGGCAATGATTTCCACTGATGTAAATACCATTAATTTTTTAACCTCCTTTTATAATTTATCGAGGGGAGAATTGTTTATAAAGTTTTTTAATTCTCAAAGAACCTTCTCAAACAAAGCTTCTATTCCTTTCGTCATTCCACCAATTATTCCAGTACAAACCACTGTGTTATAAAGTGTTAGCAAAGAGATTCTTGGAACAATATTTCCAAACTAATATTCATCAAAATTTCTTGCAGCCTCTGATTCGTTTTTCGTTCTTTTTAGATATTTTTCCCACCCAACAAAAGGTATAGCATCCTTTCCAATTAATTTATACACTGGTTTATTTTCCTTATTCATATTATTAAAATAATTTATTTGTTTTTAAGAATTATTATACTAAAATTATCGTATAGAATTATATATTATCAACCCAAGCATTAGGAGAATTTCCACGCCCTTTAGATTCTATAAGTAAAGCTTTTAGTAGCTCTATGCTGAAATAGTCGCCGAAGCTTCTATCTTACACAAGAGCTCTATCAACGTCATCTTCTATGACGGCTTTAATTGTCTCGTTTTGCGGATGGTTTCGAGCTTAGATGCATTCAGCTCTTATCCAATCAATGCGTAGCTATGCAGCCTGCCAATTGACAACTGCTCACCAGAGGCATCCGGACTCAGTTCCTCTCGTACTATGAGTTCGTTCCACTCAGACAATAACACACCTAGTAGATATCATACAAACTGTCTCGCGACGTTCTTAACCCAGCTAACGATCCCTTTTAATGCGTGAACTCCGACACCCTTGCACGCTTCTGCACG
>Ga0075116_10000051_pt1 | contig 47967 bp, 79 predicted proteins | sample AntAceMetag02UKC_FD_69786 | JGI IMG/M metagenome (GOLD analysis project Ga0075116, IMG submission 69786) | Saline lake microbial communities from Ace Lake, Antarctica- Antarctic Ace Lake Metagenome 02UKC | ecosystem: Environmental > Aquatic > Non-marine Saline and Alkaline > Saline | place...
GTATCCCAAGCCAGCTTGACATCAGCGCTGAAAGCCGGAACTGTAAATAGTAAAATTGTCAAAATTAAAAGTAGCTTTTTCATAGTTTCCTCATTTCGTTTAGGTCTGTAATCCCTATCATTACAGGCCTAATTTGGCTTTCTCTGCCCGGCCCGCCTGACCAATGGAATAGATGTTGTCATAGATTGCATTGCCCGCACTTACGGACCCTGTAAACGTGCCGGTTGTGCCATTTATTGCTGCAGGAGTTGTATCTCCAATTACTACACCATCAATCGTCCCGCCAGTAATTTCTACACTGGTCTGGTCTATTCCATTTTGTACTACTCCATCAAGCCATAGTGTACTACTAAACGCATAAGAAGCAATAAATAGAATAAATAAAACAATAAGCTTTTTCATATCATTACCTCAACTTATAAATAATTTCAAGTCCATAAGTTACTTGACTTCCATTAGTCCAAGCAAAAACTAAACCAGACTTACCATCCAAAATCGCTTCTTCAGGAACATAAGTTTGAAATATATCAGTAGCAGTAGTCATATCTTGAATAAGAAGAACAGTATCATATTCAGCACCTAAATGCGAATCTATTGTAGCAGTAAAATCATTTGCTCCCCCTGCAGCTGACAGATGCAACCTAATAGATACAAGCTCAATAGACGAAACGTTGTTAGTTGGCATAGTCGGCATAGTAGCTGCTATATCACCAATTCCAGTAACATAATACTGCTGAGTAACTTGTATCTGAGGATCACCTTGAATAACTGTAACAGTCCCAGCATTTACAACTCCTCCAGGAACAGTATAAGTAAAAGTAACAAAAGCAAAAAACAAAACTAAAACTACTGACAACCATTTAAACCTTTTCATTTTAAATTCTCCTTTACCTTAGCGCCATTCCCATTCTTATAAGACCCCTTATAAGTGTAAGAACACCAAGAGGTGCATCTTCATAAAACCCAAATGAAGCAAATAAGTTAGCAATATTTCCAGGCGCTGCTGCTCCGTAAGTTGATGTATAAACTCCAAGTGTCGCTATTGCCACTGTGTCTATCCCATTATGAAGACTCATTTACTTTCCTTTTCCGTCGAGCTTTCAGCCAACGCCAGGTTCCAGGCGACAGCCAAACCAAAGGGGCCGGCAACATCTTCCTGGTCATTTCAAAGACAACCTCTTCCATGACTTCAATTTTTGCTCCGGCAATGGTTTTAAACATTTCAAACTGTAGTTGCTGTTTATTAAATCGATCACATTTTTGAGCAACGTAATGCACCATCTCATTACCCTTTGAACCGTAAGAACCATCACCTGGAAAAGATAGCCCTTGTTTCATTTCCATTAACGTGCTGATCAACCCGGCCCCGGCCATCTCGGGGGAAAACTTCTTTTTGTTAATGAGCCAGTCAAGAATCGTTCCGGAACTTCGCTCGATCTTTCTGCTCTCTGTCCCACCGTCTTTGTAGGGTTCCAACTGAACTTCAATGTCATACCCCTCTTTTATCTTGGCATAAATTTCTTTCAGCGTTAGCTTTTTAGCCATTTCTTAGTCTCCTATAATACTGCATTACTATATTGATAATTTTAATCGTTACATTCGGCGCATTTTCGAGATAGCCCATACTTGCGTAAAGATTAGCAATATTGGCAGGGGCCATACTCCCATACGTTTCTGTGTAAACACCGTGAGATGCAATCGCAACCGTATCTATTCCGTTTCGTAAAGCCACTCTGCCTCCTTACGCCCAGGTCGCTGCAATCCGTACCGTTGTGGTATCGTTGTCTGTGACCGCGCCTGACATTATATCTGCACCGTCTGCCTCATTTCTCAAGGCAACAACTCCGTCTGCATCTGTGATATTCATTTTGTTCATTAAGAAGCGGTATATTTGCGCCATCATTGTCTCGAATGAATGCGTTTGCCCGGTCAGCGCTTCGGTGGCATCCCATATCTCCGCTGCGGTTGGGACGGCAGCAATTGCTACTCCTTGAGCTTCCATCGAATCGGTAGTGGCTTTATAAAGCGTTGCATCCGCGCTTGTACTCATTAAATGGCCCATCACCGTTTTAGCAACTACAAAACTTTCAAGATCACCATCAGCATCTACACCCGTGGTTACTTTCAGAAGATGATCAAGATTAAACTCTTCAAGTATTTTTTTACAGGCAAGAGCGATATGATTTGTACCGTGTGCTGTGGTTCCGACATCAGCGGCGAAGGTTGCATTATTTATCGCAGCATCTTCAATAGAAGTCTCTGTGATAAAGTCCGCTGGTAAAGTTCCTGAAACCGCCCCGGCATTTATACCGGCAGTTAATGTAACCGCTCCGGTATGAGTTGTGGTTCCAGTCACGAGAAGATTCTGTGTCACCGTAGCATCGGTATCAATCAACAGACTATTTGCACTCAATGCTCCGACAATATCAAAGCCAGCACCATAAGAAACCGCCCCGGTAAGGGTAGTAACTCCGGTGTGGGTCGTGGTTCCTGTTACGAGAAGATCCCCAGATATCGTAGCGTTTGCATCCACAAGAACACTCCCAGCGTCAAGGGCGTTTGTAATCGAAAGTGCTTGAATAACAAAATCGGCATCCTCGTCTACTGACGCGGGAGTAATAACATCATTCCCTATGGAGGATACTGCACACCCCGCTGCACCTGTTATCTCTGTAGCCGTCAAAGCACCAGCTGCAAAATGTTCATTTGCAAGGGCGTTGTCTGCAATCTTGGCAGAAGTTATTGCATCGGCGTTAATAGCTGTTGCCGTAATAGCATTAGCATCAATCGCCTTAACCTGAACGTCCAGGTAATCCGTGGCTGCAACTGCGAAAAGACTGTCATAAACGTTAGCATTCACGACCATGAACTCTGCCCATACAGGCAAACACGCGCTTGCGTCACTCACAAAAAAGGTTAGCCGTCCTTCCTCTGAGGGAAACCCGTCAGTAATCACAAGTGTATACATACCGTGGGCTTTATGCGTGAATGTGAGCGCAGAAGCGTCCTGGAATGTAGTTCCGTCATGCTTCATAATTTCTGCGCTGTCAGCAGTACCCAGCGCAATGTCTGTAACCGGCGTTACACCATCGTCCTTATCTAAAAATGGGCCAACTAAGACTGTCGCCGCTGTGTCTGCCTTTAAATATTGCATTTAATTTCTCCTTATATTCTCATTTGTCTATAATGGTGCATTGCTAATGGTGGCACTGTAACCCCACCAACTGTATACTCAATATCTAGGGTGGGAGGGTAATCATCCCAATCATCAACATTGATTCTGATATGACTTCCATTAGTTGTTGATCCTTGTGCTTTGAGCGCAAAACGCATATTATCGTTAGTACTATATCCGCTCAAATTAACAATATCCTGCACACAGTCAGTGATATCTAGCTCATATTCTGTCCCGTCAACCCAATCGCCTGAAGCGTCGATTGTAACAGTATCACCAGCGCTTGAGTCTGTAAAGCCACTGGTGGGACGTGATGACGAACCCCACGCGCCAGAGTAATTGGCTCCGATATCTCCATAGCATATAAAAATTACAGTGGTTTCGGTTGTTGACCCCGCTTCGACGGTTAGTGTCGCATCAGTGATCGTATCCCCCTGTGCTATGTCCGGGATCGTTTGGAAACGAATACCAGCATGCTCAAAATTGCTGTCGTCGTAATCTCCGATATAGGCACCCCAATCGTCATGCCAGTCACCCCAATCTTCCACACCTCCATCTGCGTCGTTAGTAACCGTCTCCTGTGTTATCGATGGATCGAAAACTAAATCACCAGTGGGCAGATTGTTGATATCGGCGACCTTGGCACCAACGAGCAAATAATGATTGGTCCCATCAAACCAGAATCTTTTTTTCAGAGGTATTTTTACAGCATCTTTGCCGGAGCCAACTGATACATAATCTATCGGCAGAAAAGCAAGCAAGCGGTCTGCTGCATCTTGCAGCTCTACCGAGCCATCAGCACCAAAATCACTGCTATCGGATTGCTCTATACTGTCTTTTACGATTTTGGGAATCTCCGACCAATCCAATTTAAAAACGAAACCAAAATATGTTTCAGGTACGGATGTTTCGGGCGGGCGGTTGGCTGCAATCCACTCCCTCGCGGATTGGTTTAAAACAACATCTTCTTTGAGACCATCACCGTTAACACGCCATCTTACACTGCATTCACCTCCCCCGGGGGTTGACCAAAGGTTGCGCCATTCTGCCTGTGATCCAATGTTAACTGGATCGGCATTGGGTCCGATAGTTATTGATTGTGTTGACCGGGATAGATTAGCTCTATCATAGTCAGGTGCACCGCCAATGTCTTGCCAATCGCGTGTAGGGTAATGCAAATAACCGATACGGTGCAGTCTAAATTGAAACCAATTTTGCCCTTTTCTACCACCGAATCCTACCCAACCATCCGATTTATTAACGGGTTGCCCAACTGCAAAATGCCAACCGTTTGATGTGATTCTCCAACCATCAAAAACAGGGTTGCTAACCCTAACCGGATCGCAATTGATTTCGGCGTCATGCACACCGGAGCCGAGCACTGATTCATAATGCAAACGTGCCAGGGATATAGAGGCGCGTTTAATACCAGCATCAACGTACACCCGTCCCGAGTATGTGCGTTTTGCTATGTTTTCAACAAATGCCATTTATAATCTCCTTTTACGTCCGCCTAAACCCAACATTATGCTAATGTAAGTTTAGCATCTATAATAACTTCATGCCCCACACTTAAAACACATTCCGAAAACTTAATATAAAGATCTAGCGCTTTAGCACCAAACGGAAAAGCAGGATTAAAATACTTAATCATTGGCCCTCCATCTGTAGACAGCATACTTGTAACTTTTGAGCCTGTATCTGCGTCCAAACGAAAGATGATTTTATCACCCACTGCTCCAGGAAGAAATTCAATAGATGCTACGTACAATACTCCCGGCCCTGGAAAGTGCCAATCTTCATCTATTACAGATAAATTAATAATTCCGTTATTTATTGTATATACTGCTGCCATAATAACCTCAACTTATAAATTGTTTATTGTATCTTCGATGTGGTATATGCTCGTGGCATCATGCGGGGTTGAGTACCAAGAAACAAGACTGGAGGCCACCGGCGTGAAACACTGAGTACAAGTTAGTGATACCTAGAAAGCTTGTTTCTTGCCGAGACATCACAACCCCGCAGAAGGACGTTCCTCGGATTTTTCTTCCTAGGTATCACTTGTTTTGTTTTATAGAGTATTTGTTTAATTAGTAAAGGTAAGTCTGTATTATCTGGCCACGGATTAGCTAAGAACCACCGCCAAATAATTACCCGAACTCTGTTAGTAAAGGCAAGTTTGTATTCTAAGCTAGTCCCGGCAACTACAGCTGTATGCCTATTTAATAAGGTAATTTTATCATGGCAGGTTTTGCAAAGAAATACAGTAATTGGTGGGGTGTAAGTGATATGGTGTACTTGAAGATGGAAGGCTCTGTTACAATTTATACAGTTGTTTTTGAAATCATGTCTCCACGGGCCGGCCAGTCTTTCAGTCCTGGATTTTTTGTTTTCAGGTTTAGTCTTAGGAAGCTTCTTTCCAATCGACTTTGTTAACAAGTCCATAAAGGTGACTTTATTGCCAGAAACGTCAAATAATGACTTTGTCAGCTTACTTCCTTTTTCAAACTTAGGATGAGAAATCATTATCATCAATCTCCGCAAGTCGTGTTGAGAAGTCTTTTTCCAGAACTTCTGGCGCTGTTTCGTCAGTAAACTCTGCATCTTCAAAGTCTGTTTCCTTGTGATCTTTAACAACACCTTCTTGCTTTTCCATATATACCAAGTGCGCAACCAAGCCTTTTATTTCACTGGGTTTGCCTTCGATTACTTGTTCCTTGTCTTTCAAAATCTTGTAAGACATTACCAAGTCCCGAAGTGAAGCATTTTCTATCTTATCCGGCGTGATTGCTTCAAGGCATCTGGCCTGCAGCTCAGTGAGTTGGAGGCTTTGGATTTCTCTGTACTGCAGAAGCACTCCTTGCTTTTTACTTAAATCCGCGATTCTAGCCCGAAGCGTGGGCTGGGATATACCGAGTTCAGTAGCAATTACAGGTATAGTTTCCCCGCGATCCAGCAAATCCAACGCAACTTCCATATCCACGAATTTCTTTCTAGACAAGTCTTTTTTCCTTTAAAAAGTTTTCAACAAAGCTAAATACCTGCTCTAACGCTTCTTCATGCGTATACAAAGCCTTTTTATTTGCAAGATCTTCAGTTGTATAGCCTTCAAATGAATCTCTTGTACTTTTGCTTATATCCTTAAATGTCAGAATCTTTTTTAAAACTTCTGTTGCTTTCATAAAAAACCCTTAAACTAAAATTTTACAAGTTGGTTTTTGATAAACATTATCGCTGGAGCCTTGGCGTGTACAGTTTCCAGCGGGGCCGGGGCTATATCTTACACAAAGTTCTTCTTTTCCGTTTGCTTCGCAAAAGTAAACAACCTGTAGTTTTATAAAGTCTTGCTTAGCTTCTAAGGCTTCAGCTTGCAACTCTTCTAAAGGTATAACTTGCATTGGAGCTAAGCTTCTCTCTAAACCATTTGTTAAACTTGCAGTATCCATCTACCTTCTCCCAAACTTGTTTTGTGTGACCTTTTCAAAGTTTACTTTGATTTTATAGTTTACCATATCACGGTATTTTCTAGAAGTCAATAACTATTTTCTAGATATGAAAGATAATTTCGTCAGTATATTTCGCCGGTGGTATGGGTGAAACAAGCCAAGCGCAGCGCGCTTGTAAGACCTTGGGTCTATTTTGCCCTTTGGGGGAATCTGGGGCTATCTATACAGAATACAAAAGGAAGATGGCCCTCGCACCCCCGCCTGAATCAAATTCATTAAATAAGGGATTGGTCATTGATTGACTGACATTCATTGTTTGCAAATGGTTTAGAGGTTGAGTCGTGACTCAGTAGATGAACACAAGCCATTTACTGAATATGATTCAGTGGAATACAGCCATGCCGCTGAATGATATTCATTAATTAAGTATAGTTCATTATGAATGTCTGACATACAATGAATACAATTCACAGAAAGAATAGGGTTCATTCCGAACGCTGACATACTTAATGAGTACGGAGTCAGTGAATGAATCTTGGTTCACTGTTTAGTTCTCCATTCAGTGTTTAGTATGAAGCACTAAGTATTAAATCTCGGAACGTTTTGTGTGGCGGATTAGCTGCAGATTTGATGGATATTGATCGGTAGATTTGATTGATATACGGGCGTAAAGGTGAACAAAAAAATCAATTTTACGGGGTTCACGTGACCAAAATCGAACGCATTTGATTTATTGGTATCGTAGTATGCATTTCAAAAATGCGTTCAATTTTGGGCAAATCACAACCATGTATCCTTTTTCATACAGTGGTTTATTATTTTGAATTTCCTAACCCATTGATTTTATTCAATTTTTCAAAAGCTGGTTCAATATAATAAACATTCAGGTCTTTGTCGAATTTTACCAATTTTCTAACCCATTGATTTTATTCAATAAATTAAAATTTTATTTTATTTAAGTGCTTGGCATATCCATTGCATATTATACTGGTACGAAGGCGGATCGTATAATCCGACCAGTCGACCGTATTGAATACGGGAATCAGGTTCACGCCCGCGCAAATGCGCGTAATGATCTTTTAAAAATAACGATAATCAGTTTTACGCAGAAAGGGCAAAGCCCTTAAAATATCGTTCATAAAAAGCCCATATTTTTTATAATGAATCTGTTTTCAAAATTCAAAACAAGTTTTGAAGGGGGATTTATCATGGCAAAGCGTATAATTAGTTGGGATCTGTTCGGTTCAATCCTTGAAATGGGAAAATATATTGATTCAGACACACCAGCAACAAAACTTTGGAGTTTTGATCTGGCCGATATATATCCTGAATTTTTGAAGTTCAATAAAGTACAAAAATATCTGGTTGTTTACGGAGTTAAGCAGAATCTGGCAGATGCTGGCGCAATGGAAAAAACTGCCGATGCAAAAGTGATTTTGGCCAAGGCAAAGTGGGAATTGTTTCTGAAAGGTGAAACCAGTGATAAGAGGGTCAATGCCACCGGAGCAGCTGAGAATAAAAAGGCTGTAAACAGTATGAAAGCTAAGGCTGAAGTTGTTTCCCTCGAAGGCCTTATGGCCAAAAAGCTTCTGGACAGTGAAAACTTCACTGATGAAGATCAAGCGAAGCTTGATGAGTTTATCAGTATCCAAGCAAAGCATCTGGCCAGCGAAGCAGAAAAGAAAGTTGAAAACGATAAGTTTGAGGAAGCATCGAAAAAGAACAAAAAATAATCAATTAACTGAAAACAGGTTTATTATAAAGAATATGGGCAAAAGCGGAGCTTTTGATGTATTCATTTAAGAAAGGTCAATATTTGACTTTTTGTCTTAACCAAATAAATGAAGGAGACTTAAAAATGTCAAGAATTCAAGATGCTTTGAAGCAAGTAGATGACGCTAAAGAAATGCTGGCAATAGCAAATGACGAATTAATGTCAGTTGTTATATCTTGTCAAGATATGCCTTTGAAACAGGCAATGGCAGATGGAATTGTCAGATTTAATTTCGCTGTTCCAAGAGGGTTTAAACGAGATTTTACTGGTCTTCCAGACTTACATGATGCTGATGTAGAATACGCTCATAAGAGGTAAAAAACAAAAAAGGCTGGTTCAGAAACATTGAACTGGCCTTTTTCTTCTGGAAGCAAGCTTCTAAACACTGAATAAGACTCAGTAAAAAGGCAAAGCCTCAGTAAATAATTAACATTTATAACATTTGTAACAATAGAACAATGTACAGTGAACCAATGAACAATGTAACAGTCCCTGGCTTGTACCATTTTCACCCAATAAAGTTTGACCAGGTTCCTTAACAATAAATTCCTTTAAGCCTTTCTTCCCTTCTTTCTCTTAAAAAATAATAAATATAATAATATATATATATATATATAGTATATAATATAAATAAAAAACGAAAAAGAGCTTAAGTCAGAAGACTTACTCGAAGTAAGTTATAAAGGTCAATATTTAAATGGTAAAAACGGGACAAGCCAAGCAATGTTACATTGTTCATTGGTTTATTGTTCATTGTATATTTGTTAAAAATGTTACCGTAGATTATAAATAATCATTGACTTCTGGATTGAAACGTGATAAGATGACTTATAATCCCAAAACCGGAGGTTTTAGAATGAAAATAATTAGTCTTACAATACCAAGCTATAAAGCATTTATGTATCGGCAAGTGTGGAAAATTACTGCTTGGCGAGATAGTTATGTCTGGAAAAGTCATCCAATAGGTTATATTGACGCAGAAGAATCTTATCAGTATTCAACAGATAAATACCAGTTAACAAGCATTTCTACAAGTTTAACTGCAAACAAAGAATGTGTACTTGAACCGTACATAAGCCCGGCGGTGTCAGCGGATACCGACCAATGAAGCAAAACCATTAAATGACCTATAATCCAAAATAAAAAGGGAGGTTTAAAATGAAAACTGAAGTAACAATTAGAATCAGGCCCGAAGGAACCACAATCTGGTCAGATGGAGTGCCGCAAGTTGTCTTTCCAAAACAGATTGATATTGAAATAGATGGTGATTTGTGGTCACTGGATAGGCTTATAGAAGAGGCTGGAATAGAAAAATAAGTTTCTCAACCACCGGCGAATTCTACTTAAACAAAACCAAAAAAGGAGAACATCATGAGTGCAGGCTGCGGAAAAAAAATGCAAGAATATATCCCCAGAGGATACGGGTACAAAGAAATCACTGTAAAATGTGGCTCAACTTCTCCAAGTGGTTATCCGTGGCAGTGTGAGAAGTGTGAGAAGTTAAATGAGCACAGAGACTGGCACAGAGAAGCTGCTGAAAACGGTGAGTGTTGGGGAGAAGATGATTATTAAAAAGGGAGGTTTAAAAATGAAAGATAAAAAATTTCTTGTTACCTTTATTACAGGTCAGTGCGAAATTGTTTATGCGGATAGTAGTCAATCTGCTTCAATTTTAGCCCAAGCTAAACAGATTAAAAAAGATAATAGTTATAAAATTTCTAAAGTTATGCAAATAAAGAGGTATTAAAATGAGCGCAGGAAAGATCAGGCTTTACATATTTTTAATCTACTTCGGCTTTGGGTTTTGTCTCATATACCCACTTTTAAAGTTTTTACAGGAAAGTTTTACTTTAAACTTTAAAAAGGAGGTGACTATCATGTAATCAGGCTTAACCGCCGAATCCTGTTATCAAGTGATAGCAGGCTTGGGCAGTTAAACTTCAAAGAAAGGAGATTTGAAAATGCCAAAATTCACACCAAAACCTTTAATCAAAAAACCTTTAACTAAAATACCTAAATCTAAAGATAGATGCATTTGTGTTCTTGTTAATGAAGAAGTACACAAAAAACTAAGTATGTATGCAGCTATACATAACTTACCAATTAGAAATATTGCAGAAGAAGCAATTTTTGAGTTTATTTATAAATACGAACCTGAAAGAAGGGAGAACTAAAAAATGGATGTAATAGAAGAAGCAATTATGCAAATTTTCAGCGACAAAGAAGAAGTAATACTAATCCCTTGCAAAGATGTAAAGCACCGAAATGTCTTAAGAACCACAGCCTTCCGACTGCGAAATAAGATGGAAAAGCAAGCAGGATTAGAAAAAATGAGAGATATTGGTCTGTCCACTGAAGATATAAATGGACAGTATTACTTAAAGCTTTATCTAAAAAAATCTTTACCAATTTTTGCTGTTAGAGATGGTATCTTGGTAGAGATTAAAAAGGATACTGAAACCTTTTCCAAAGAAGCCAACAGAATTCTTCAGCTTTTAATTAAGGATAAAAAATCCACAGATGAAATAATTGAAATTTTAAAAGGTTTCAACATGACAGAAGATCAAATCCTGGAACAGTTGAAAGTCTTTGCTCCGGAAAGTTTAGAGGAAATGCTGTTTCCCCAAGATATGGAGAAAAGGAAGAAGTTGGACAAAGAAGGTAAACCTTTAAAGGAGTAAAAATGAAATCAAAAATAGAAGTCACCGAAAAAGAAGTAAAGGCCGCAATCAGGGTAATACTTGCAGATAAGGGAAGCTATTTAACAAGCTTAAACTACGCTGTAAATTACTGCCGACACGCTCTTCTTATGACTGGTTCTGATCTTTCTGTTCAGGTTTTGTACATTCTGAACAACATCTCCCACTGGACTCGTCCTGGGAGCAAGGAAGTAAGGAAAGTCTTAAAAGACTTTACCAAAAATTAATCAAAAGGAGAGCTAAAATGAAAATTTATGGTTTATCAAAGCAGCAAAAAGAAAAAAGGTTAAACTATCTGCAGAAAACAAACTCCACATCCAGATGGATTAAATATTTAAAGTACCATTTACGAAAATCAACCAAGTAAAAAGGTCAAAAATTGACCTTTCTGAATGGGCAACGCCCAAAAGGAGATTTAAAATGAAAGAATGTAATGCTTGTGCAAATGATAAATGTCATCCTGGCAAGGAAATGGTTATGTCAGATTTAGATTGCTCCCAACATACTCCAATTGATAGATCATGGAAGTTAAGATACGTAATTTCAAAGATCAGCATCTCTGCTGCCGGCGCCATGTCTGACACATTAAAATGGTTTCTGAAATGGAGTTAAAACTTATTTTAAAGGAGATTTAAAATGACAAAAGCAAAAGACAGATTAGCCGTTGAAGAGTGTTTAATTCTGTGGAAGTATCTTGCTCAATCTGGATCAACAGATAAAAAAGGTGCTATACGGAAGTTACATGAGCAGAAGAGACTTAGTAGAGAGTACTATTTCAATAACTGCCCATTCTGTGAGCAGTTTAATTGTGGAAAATGTCCCTGGCGAACAGTTCCCAATCATATTGGTGGTTGTACTGTATGTATGCACGACGGTAGTCACTATAGATTGTGGACAGCAATAATATGGATAGATAACAGAAGAGCTCAACAAAGGGCAGCCTCGGCAGTTTATAAATTCCTTAAGCAAATAAAAATAGAGGAGATCTGAAAATGACATTCAGAGAATGGTCGCAGACTAAACCTCCACAAGTCCGGCAAGAAAATTTTCTAACATCACTTAGCTCAGAAATCGGAGACTGGGGAGTAGTGGTGTTTTTAACTTGGCTGATTTGTTTTGTAGGAATTAATGTAAAGTAAAGGAGATTTAAAAATGCCAACTGAAAAAGAACACGTAGAAAAGCTGTTTTTACTGCTAAATAGACCAAGTCCTTGCAGTGGTTGTCCTTGGAGTAGTACTGTAATAAATGACGACTATTGCGATGTATGCAGAGCTTTTATTGGTTTACCTCCATACCGTTACACTTCTAAAAACATAGGAGTATACAAATGCCCTTGTAATCTTCTTAGTACAAAGGAATCTATCAAAAGAACTTGGCTTGCCCTGGAAGAGAAAGGTTATTTAGACTAAAGAAGCTTTGCTTCGAAAGGAAAAGAAAATGAGCCAAAAATTTGAAGGAATTACACTAAACGGAGAGTCTTTGACAAGAGACTTGGCAGATGAATTTGATTCAGAAAAAACAGCTGAAATCGAAGAAGTCCGTCAGGAACATATCAACCTTCCACTTAGTGGCAATCACAAAACCTATAAAAACCCACCAAAGAAAGGCCCTCGAGTCTCAAAGCGAGCTCGGCATCTAACAGATAACGAAATTAGAAAGGAGTACGGAATTATGGAAAGACCTTTTTCTTCAGTAATAGAAAATATCATCTGGGTGATTTTAAACAGCGAAAATCGAATCTCACCCAAGGAAATTGCCAAATCCATCAACTGGACAGGATCCAATCAAGTTTTATCCACAACAATTTCTGTTGTTTACAAGGCCTTAAATCTGACACGCATAAAACACTATAGAACACCAATCATTCTGCGCAAAAAATCCGGAAACTCCTTTCTTTATTCAAGTACTTGTGAACCTAAAGATAAACAAAACACAGCTTATCTTAACAAACTTGTTAAGCAAGTTCGTATTTATCAGAAAGGTTTACGTGAGTTTTCTAAGCCTTCTATACATGACTCGAAGCCTTTTGTACCTGTACCAACAGAAAAAACCATTCAAGCTGCTGTCGAAAAACAACTTAATACAAAAGTTGAAATTTCAGGCTCAATTGAAATTACTGTTACAATTAAGTAAGGAGTAAAACATGATAAAACATATATCAAAACGAAAAAGGTATACTACAGTTTGTTGTAGCTGGTGTGGTGATAAAACTACAAATAATGCTACTTATGAATGTGATAGATGTTGGGAATTACGTAATAGAATAGAAAGTAATGTAGAATTAACTAAACGAATGCTTCAACAACTGGAGAAATAAAATGAACAGAATTAAGAAAATCCTCATGACTCGAGATAAGCTATCTGCTGAAGCTGCGGATAAGTTAATTGCAGATGCTATGAAAGCTTTTGAGTTATCTTTAGTCTTAAACCGACCTCAAGATTTAGATGAAATCTGTTATGACTGGTTTGGATTAGAGTTAAAATGTTTAAAAGATTTACTTTAGAAGGAAACTAAAAATGAAAAGGCAATTTGAATTAAGGAATGGAATTATTGTAGAAGAAAAGCCCGGCAAAGGTGCTGTCAAGGCCAAAGGCTTTATTGATGATTATACTATACTTAAAGGTATAGAAACTGAATCATTGTATAAAGTAGGTATTTGGTTATGCTTAGGATTACCTTGGAGAGATAATCAGAATTTTCCAATAGGTGATAGTCATGGAACTGACTTTGACATTATTAAAGAAATTAAAAAAGGAAACTAAAAATGAACACAAAGAAAGTTCTACGCAAAATCTGCAAGAACTGTGGTAAGCCCAGAGTCCAACATTACATGGGTTTAGTATCTTATTCTTACAACTTATGCCCTGGGCCTGATAGTAGAATTGGATTCGGAGATTACTATAACAGCCCCGGAACTACCTTTAAAGAGGAGGAGAAAGATGAAAGCTAAAACTAAAGAAAAAACCTACCGCATTACTTGGACATTGTTTGAAGACTTTGATCTTAATGCTCTATTTGACTTATATGAAGACTTTGGTTCTTTCAGGCAATTTGATTGTACCAAAGCCAAACACTCCGGCCCAGAACTTTTCCACGGTGTTTTAACTCCTTACACAAAACTTGAAGCAGAGAGACTGGCTAACTATGCTAATTTAAATTACACTCGAGCTTGGCATCAAGCGGAGGAGGTAAGAGGTGGTTAAAGAGCTACTTAAATATATACTTTTTATTGCTTTGCTTACAGCTGTATTTGTCTTTTCTTTGCAGTCACTTTATTGGAAAGGCCAAGCTGTTTATTGGAAAGACATAGCTGAAATATATGAAACTGCTTTCCATCGAGTTATAAACCAAACCAGAGTTCCTGATAGTTCTAACTATCCTTATGTACTGAAGAAAAAGGAGAAAGAATGAAATTAAAGCGAAACATGACTATTTACATCAGTGCAATAGACATAGCTGATATTCTGGCCAGGGAAACTCCGGAAGGAATTGCAAAGGTATTCAATGCAATTGGAGAGAAGCTTCACAACCAAACTACAGAATCTGGATTTAGGCTTAATTTAATTACTCCTTGTCTGAATCCATACAGCCGGTGGCTGTTTGAAACAATGACTGCGAATATTAAAAAGGAGAAAGTGAAATGAGAAGAAAAATAAACCCAACCTGGATAGCTAACATGAAAGAAAAGTTAAGTAAAGCTAAAAATTTTGATAGAAGTATTACTTTTGAGCCCGAGATAATATCTTACAATCCTTCTGCGCAGTGGTTAATATCAGCTATAGCAAGTAGAGGTTTTATACCAAAAGTCGAAAATCTTGGAGCCGGAGTTAAGAGAGTAGGAATTAAAGGCTCTTGCTGTAAATTATGTGGAGCAGTAATTAAATAAAGGAGAAAGTGAAATGAACAACAAGAAGATACTTAATCTTATTCGACAGTATTCTAAAGGAATTAAGGCTAAAGAAGTGGCTGAAATATTACACCTATCAAAGAATAACATTTCAGGTACTTTGACCAAACTGAAAAGTTATGGTCTTATTTACAATTTCGAGGCTAAGTGGTATTTCTGCAGAGATAACAATATGTCCATAACTTGCTCGAACTGCGGAACTGTTCTTGCATTTACCAGAAAAGGAAGGATTCTTTAAAAAGGAGAATAAAATTATGAAACTTAAAACTGTAAGAAGATGGTTAAATAGAAACTCGTATAAGATTGCTAATGCAAAGATTCAAGAATCTAAGAACAGTCTTACACGCAGAGCAACAAAACTGCAAAAATTACTACAGAAGGGAGAATAAAAAATGTCAATATCAGAAAGATTGTTAAGAAAGTGGAGAAAGGAAGCGCTTAAACACGAAGGTGTTATTGTGGAAGCACACGCTATCTCTGCCCCTATACTTGTAGCTGGTTATATTGAGTGCCAACAACGAATCCTTCAAATGACCCAAGAACTCTTAGACCAGCACTTACTGAGGAAGTAGAAAGGAGAAATAAAATGGAATTAGTAGAAGGAGTACCCTATAGTTACTTAGGAGACGGCCTATATGCTAAGTTTGATGGGTTCGGAATCTGGCTACTGGCTAACGATCACAAGAACCCCACAGACAGAGTATGCCTTGAACCTGCTGTACACCAAAGCTATCTTAGGTTTATTGAAGATTTAAGAGAAATGTACGGAAAGGAGGTTATGAAGTGAAGAAGAGAATAGAAGTCTTAGAAATGATAGCAGAAGATATGAAAGCTGACGCAGAATACTTTGACGGTAAACCCTTTACGGGGAAGACTGTTGGTATAGCACTTGGTCATCATGGTGCAGCTATAGCAGCACTTGCTAACATTATAAAAGCAATACTAAAGGAGATAAAAAATGACAAAACCAAAGTATTACCTTAAGACATTCCAACAGGCACTGAAAATCTATCACGAAAAATACCCTGCAGCTACACTTAAACGTGCTGTTTGTGGTATAGAAAAGAAGTGGTGGAATGAAATGCGCTTACTTAATAAAGCGCCTTCTAAAGCAGAAAATAAGTATAGTAAAGTTAAAACAGTAGATTCCTATTTCGTTGTACCTATAAATTGCTTAACAAAACGCTATGAAACGGAAAGGAGAGCAAAATGAGAGCAAAATGGACGGAGTTAAAAAATAAATTTAATCCAGGGGATATTGTTAAAATGAAGAAAGATGATTTTCATTTTAATCCTGCGTTTAAAGTAACCAGTATAGGAATGGTTCAAGCTGTTCATGTTTATGCTGGTAAAGATGTGTGTATCAGAATAGGCAGAGGCGAAACTAAGCCAAGAAGCTTCAAGGGAAGAATATCTTATACTATTTCAGGGTTTAGTTTAAGGCCTGAAGAATGTCAACTTGAGTTGTATGAAGAAGTAGTAAAAGCTGAGGAGGAAGAAAATGAAACAGCAGAAAGCGAGATAAATACTGGTAATTCTGTATCACCTTTGTGTATAAAAGTTGGTGATAGAGTAAGCGTAAATATTAATGCAGCTAAGATTACATTAGCATATCATGCTGAGGTACTGCGGATGCCTTGTGCAACAGGTGACTCATGGATATTCAAAGCCTTAACTGACAACAGTATTTTTTACGTTTCAGAAGGTTGTACTGTATCATTACTTGAGAAAGGAGAAGAAAGATGCTAATATCTCGTCCACTTAAAGCTCCAAACAAAACTCTAGAAGATAACCAGCTTTCCAAGCTACCTTACCCTGTTGTAGGTTCACCTAAACTTGACGGAATCAGATGCTTAATAGATGGTACGGCTAAAACCAGCTCTATGAAAGGTCAGCCAAACCCATTCGTTCAGCAAACTTTATCTCGGCCTGAGTTTAATGGTCTTGATGGGGAGTTAATTATAGGTAAACCAAATAGTCCTTCAGTTTTCAACAATTCCACCGGCCCACTAAGGCGTAAATATGACGAACCTGATTTTAGATTCTACATTTTCGATAGCTTTTTATTTCCTGTAAGCTCTTATAAAGTTCGCTGGATTAATGTGTCTATACCTTTATACCCAAGAGTAACAGTTATTTCTCAAACTTATCTTGCTTCTCCCAGTGATGTTATTGAATATACTAAACTTTGTATAGAAGATGGTTATGAAGGTGCTATGCTTCGCACGTTGACTGGTCTGTACAAACAAGGCCGAGCTACTTTCAACGAGATGAATATCTTCAAGCGAAAACCCTTAACAGACGCTGAAGCAATGATCATTGGCTTCACTGAGCAGCAAACTAATTTAAACCCCAAGTTTATAGATGAAATGGGCTTAACAAAGCGAGCTACAAATCAAGATATGAAAGTAGGCGCGGGAACTCTGGGGAATTTCATTTTACAAAGTCCAGATTGGAAGAAACCTTTCTACTGCGGTGGTGGTTGTTTGCTTCACTTTGAACGAAAAGAAATCTGGGACAATAAGGAGAAGTATCTTGGAAAGATTATTACTTACAAATATCAAGCTTACGGTAGTTTAATTGCTCCCAGGCAACCTATATTCAAGCGGTTTTACCAAGAATTTTAGAAAGGAGCTCTGAAAATGTTTACAAAACAAGGTTTTTATGAAGTAAAGCTAAAGTGGAAAGACAAGTGGAGAAAATTCTACGTCCCTGCTGATAGCGAATACAGTGCCTTAAATGCTGCTGTCAAGCTGCTTTCTGAATCACTGGGTATGGCTTATTACCCTTGCAGAAACAAATATCACGGACAAAGAGATAATTTTACTGTAACAAAGTTGGAGGTTTAAAAATGCAAGCACTACAACAATATATTGTAGCATTTCTTTTGTATTGCTTAGTAGCTTTAGTATGGATTGGTTTACCTAAAATACTTTTTTAAAGGAGGAAAAATGTCTAAAGTAGCACAAGTTTGGATAGAAGAGGCAAAGAAATTAGAAATAAACCAAGCTATTTTTCTCAGAGTGGCAAACAAATCTGAGCAAACAGATCTTGCAAATGCGTTAGAAAAGGAGAAGGAGAATTTTGCGTCTCTAGATACCGTCCACGCCAGTCAGCTGTTTATAAATAAGGTTTTGAAGAATGCCCGGCAGTATGTAGTAATTGAGAGAAAGTATAGAACTCCGTTTGTAGCCTTCTTAAAAGATACCGATGGAAGTTTGTCTAAGCTTACTATAGACCCCGAGCGCAGGAGACAGATTTACCTCATGCTGAAGGATGAAAAACCAAGAGAAGAAATAGAAGATGCGCTGAATGGCCTGACAGAAGGAGAAATCAAGGAATTCTTCCCTGAAAAATAATCTTCAAAACTATGAAAAAATCCTTGCTAGTTGAGATTGGTCATGATATAATGCAACCATCATTTGATGGAGGGAAAATACATTGCGTTATATTCAAACTGAATTAACAGATGAAGAATTTATTGTAATAAAGAAGGTAATTTTAGATGCTAGTCTAGCTTTGAAAGATTTTATAAAGGCAGCTATATTCGAGAAAATACTTCGTGACGCTGCTAAAAACAGAGAGGTTGAAGGTACTGAAGAAATTAGTTCTTTAGACTAGAAACTCTCAAATAATTAGGAGGTAAAAATGGCAAAAGGAAAAGTTCAAGAACAAGATGTTCCACAGGAAGAAGTAGCAACTCCGGAAATAGCACCTGCAAAGAAGAAAAAGAAACGTTTAGCTAAAATCATCGAAGGAACTGTCCTCACTATCAAAGAGGCAATTACCGAGTCAACCTTGGTCTTTGATTTTGCAAGTCTGCCGGAAAACATTCAGGCTTTGCTTGGGCCTTACGGGCTGAGTCAGAAACTTGGAGATGCAGCTGCCGGGAAGTCCGGGCAAACAGCTGTAGACTCCATTAACAAGGTTTGGGAAGGCCTGAAGTCTGGGAATTGGAGTGTCAGGGCTCCGGCTGCCGAGAAGATTTCCAAAAAATCTATTCTTGGTAAGTTTGAGGAAATGCCTGACGGCCCGGAGAAAGATATGGCAGCTACGCTGCTTAAAAACCTGGGTATTCTTTCCTAAACCTTTAACCGGGGGAGGGTAGGTTCGATCAGGTAACCAGTACGACCTGATCTGTAGCTTGCCCTTCCTTTCCACTCACCTTTAAGAAATAAAGGAACCCAATAGAATGAATGAAAATAAAGACCAACTTGTCCTAGACAACTCCGGAAGATCAACCTACCGTCAGTGCAAAATGAAATACTTCTTACAAATTATACACGGCTGGCAAAGTAATTACGGCAGTACTGCGCTCCGCTATGGTTCTTGCTATCACGGAGTTCAAGAAGGTTACCAATCTTGGATTAAGAAAAATGGCTGGCCTAAAGATCAGACTGAACAAATGGCTGCAATTACCCAAGGTCTTACACTTGGCAACAAGATTTACCAAAAAGAGACAGAGGGTAAAGAATACTATGATGATTACAAGAATTTCAACACTGCAGCAGATGCTTTTAATGCTTATCTTGAATATTTTAAGGATGATGAACAGCATCTGGAAATACTTTCTACAGAACAAAAGTTTTCCTGCCCAATAGAGCCTGAAAGTGAAATTGAAGCGAAGCTTCTTGCGAAGCTACCTGAGCTTATCTTTACTGGAAAAATAGATCTCTGCGTAAAAATGGATGGAATGGAGTGGATTTTAGATTTCAAAACTACTGGTTGGTGGCTTGACAAAGTAATTATGCAAGCAAACCGCAGCCCGCAGTTGATTGGGTACTCTTATGCCGCAGATAAAGTACTTGGTTTTACTCCTCAAGGAACTTTATGCTCCTTTGCTTTCGCTGGGTCTACTAAATCAAAAGTCACTGGGAATTGGGGTAAGGTTCGTTATGACTTTCGCAGAGTTCCACAGATTTTCACCGCTGGAGATATTGCAGCGTGGAAGCTGAGTTTCATTGATACAGCAAGAGGGATTCAATTTTCTAAGGATAATAATCTGTGGCCGGAAAGTTTTGACAACTGTTACTTATATGGAGCATGTCCTTATTTACGGCTATGTCAGCAGCATAAACCTTACAAAGATCTGAACTTTGAAGGCTTTCATGTAAAGCATTGGAGTGTTTTGGATAATTAACCCCAAGAAACGTCAAATTTTGACCATTTGTCTGAATAAAAAGGAGGGAAAATAAATGCCGTCAGCAAAAGATGTAACTACAAATTCTGAGTGGTTAAAGGTAATGTCAGTCGGAGAATCCGGGATGGGAAAGTCAATTTTTGCTTCTAGTTTCCCCACTCCCGGTTTTATATTTGACTTCGGAGGTGAGATTCTTTCATACAAAGGTTTAGATTTTGACTACGAGCAGTATGAGCTCAGCCCAAGAGGTTGGGTAAAGTTTGAAACAGACTTTATGCAAATAAAAAAAGTTGTTGCTGAAGGAAAGTATGTAACGGTAATTACTGATAACTTATCAGCAATGACTGATCTTTGTATGGAAAAAGCAATGCAGCTTGATCCCAGACGCAGTAAAACAAACGGCCCAATTTGGAATGTCCACTATGATATGGTAAAGAACCTTATGGAAGGTAAGCTTCGGCAGATGTTAAACCTCCAGTGTAATCTTGTATTTATAGCACATCTTAATACTATAAAAGATAAAGATGGGGCTGTAATTGGAGTTGAGCCAAGCTTGACTGGTAAACTTTCCGGAGATGTTCCTTCGTATTTTGACGAAGTACTTTATCACACAACAAGAAAGGAGAAAAGTGATACTAAATGGTTGCTTCAAACTGTGCCTATAGGTAGAAATCACGGAAGAAGCCGAGCTTCTGGAAAAAAAAGATTACTTCCAGATACTCTGGAAAATGATTATTCCTTGTATATTAGTTACTTACAGGGAAAGAAAGTAAAGGAGGTGATAAAACCTATTAGCAAGAAGTAAAGAAACACTAACATTAATTCTAACTAAGGAGATTACAAAAATGGCTAAAAAGACAAAAGAAACAACGACAGAAGACACCAACTACCAAGACCAAGATGACAGACAAGACGATGTTCAAGATCCCGCAGAAGGGTTAGGTGAGTTGGATTTCAACGTTACTGACGAGTACAAACCTGATCCGCTGATTCCGAAGGGAACTTACTACGGAGTAGTTACAAAAGTTTCTTTCAATCCGGAGCAGCATTGCATTATTTGGGAAAGTTGCCTGCATGACAACGGTGGAGTTATGAATGACGGTGAGAGCCCGATTGATGGAGCTTATGTCTGGTTCAGAAATTGGTTGCCTAGGCCAGGTGATGAAGATACTCTGACCAAATCAGGGAAATCCACCAAGCGTCAGAGCAAAATTAATATGCTCAAAGACTTCAGCGAAGCTCTTGGAGTTGATATGTCTACCCCGCAGCAGATTGCAACTGCAATCAGTGAGGCTCAGTGGATGGGGTTGGAAGTCGAGGCTGATGTTGACATAGATGAGTATATGGGTAAGTTTCGGAATAATGTAAACAGACTGCGGAAGAGTAAGATGTTTTAAATAAATTTAAGTGGGTGGCGGAATGTAGCTAAGCTACTTGGTAGACGCGCTAAATGGCAAGATACACCGGGTTAACGTAAAAGCGCTTGCGGCTGGGATATCTTATGCAGGTTCGAATCCTGCCCCACTTAAACTAAATCAAAGGAGACAAACAATGAGTGTAAACAGTTCTACTCAACATATAATTTGGCAAGACTACTCTAAAATTATAAGGATAAGATGCGGACATATAGAAATATCATTAGCAAAAAAGCCACAATACTGCCCAAATTGCGGAGAAAATGTTAAAGAAGTAGAAATACAAAAACCTTAGAAGTAAAAATTAGGAGATCTAATGCCAGTAGACAAACATAAACAAGAAAGAGAAGTATCAGATATGGTTTGGCTGGAAGCTATAAAATGGGAACTTCTAAGTCTTCAAGCAAAAAATGGTTTGGATAGTAAACAAGATGCACTTTTATTAAAGCTAAGACAAGAAGGAGTACTGAAATGATTCCAAAGGAGTTTGTTGAAACAAACCTTAAAAAAGCCAAAGGTGCGTGTTTTTTCGGTGTACCTATTGAAAAACTTACTCGTAATGAATTAATTGCGTGTGCTGTTGCAGGGTGGACTGCTGAACAAGATGCTTTGAAAGAAAATAAACACCAGAGAGACTTTTTGTTGTCTATAAAGGGGTACTGAAATGAATATAGAAAGTTTTATTAAAAAGGAAGCTCCAAAAAAAGACATCCATGACATGACGTATGCTGTTGCATTAAGGAGTGTCCACAATACTTATAAAAACATGCCATTGACTGAGCTTAAAGAGTGGCAAATTGTTGCTCGAAAGCAATACAATTCTACACACAACAGCACAGCAGCGTGTATGATTTTATTCTCGCTAATAAAAGAAAAGGAAAAGAAAAATGAACGATAAAGAAAAGCTTGAAGTAATACAAATACTGAAAGGTATAACAGAAGATATGAAACGTGCAGTAGCAAAGTTTGTTAAAGAGCCTCTTGACAAGCAAGCAATTTTTGATTACTTCGCAGCTCACAACGCAGCTATATCAGTATTAGCAACTATCCTGGCAGCAATTTTAATACGGGAGGCTGATAAAAAGGAAGAGAAAAATGAGTGAAACAATAGACTGTATAAAATGTTATCAACCAGATATACCTATTACTGCTTATTATATTCCTTTAGGCTCAAGCGGTTTTATTAAAGTTTTTAATTACCCGTGGAGCTTAGATGTTTTACTGCTTACAAGGAAACAGGGTAAACTTGAAATAGCAAAATTTGATGCTGCTATGATGGGAGAAGAAAATGAGACTTGAAAACCTCTACGAAAATTTTGGAAAAGCTTCAATTGAATCTCAGGCTTCGTATATGTCAGAATATCGCTTACGTCGAGCTGAAGATATGACTAGAACACCAACTTGGCCTAAGGTAAAGAAGTCAAGCAGCAAAGTTTTACCTCTCACAGAAGAAGAGAAGACTATAATGACTTTGATGGGCTTGAAGAGAAAAGATATTATTGCTATGAGACAAATGAATTTAACCTGAGGAGAAGAATTGGATGAAAGAAAGAAAAATAGACGAGAGTATAATCTTTGAGTTTGACCCGGCGAAAATTACTATCCACGGTGATCTGCCCAGACAAAGAAAAGATCTTGGTAAGATAGAGAAAATGATGGATTCGATAACTACCTTTGGTCAATTCCAGCCAATTATAATCAACAGAAATAATGAGTTAATTGCCGGCGGTCGGAGACTTGCCGCTTGTCTTATGCTTGGAATAAAAGTCAGAGCCTGTTATAAAGATACTATAGATCCTGTTTTAATGCGGGAGATAGAGCTGGAAGAAAATCTTCAGCGAAAGGATTTAATTCCGGCAGAAGAAAGTCTTGCTGTAGACGAGCTTGTTAAATTGAAACAAGCCAGATTTGGTACACCAACCAGAGGAAAAACCGGCGGGTTTACGCTGGAAGATGCGGCTGAAGTAGTAGGCAAAACCAAAGGCTACGTGATTGAATCTTTACAGATAGCTGATATGGTTAGAAGTTTCCCGGATTTATCTAAAGCAAAGACAAAATCTGAAATAAAGTCTGCTTACAAAGGCTTGCAAAGAGTTCAAGATAATATATCAGCTTTAACTGACTATGAGAAAAAGGCAACAAAAATAGAGGTTTTTAGTGTAGTTAATGCAAATGCTCTGGAGCATATGAAAAAGAAAGAGAAAAACTCCATAGACCTATTGTTTACAGACCCACCTTACGGTATAGATATAGATGAAGTTGGAATGACCACTGGCGGAGAGACTGGTGGCGATTTGACCACCACTGGAACAACGTACCAAGATGATCTAGAATATACCACAAAATTGCTTACAGCAATTGCAAAAGAATCTTACAGATTTACTAAAAACAACGCTCACGCTTATATCTTCTGCGGTAGAGATAGATTTATATTCCAGCTTGCTTATGATTTAATGACTGCTGCTGGTTGGCTTGTATTAAAGTGGCCTATGATTTGGGCTAAAGGAAAATCCGGACAAAACAACCAGCCGAGTATGTGGCCAAGCTCTACTTATGAAGCAATTCTCTTCGCTAGAAAACCTACTTCCAAACTTATCATTGAAGGAAAAGGTGATTGGATTCAGTGCGATAAAGTTCTTCCGAGTCAGAGGCTTCACCAAGCAGAAAAGCCTGTTTCTCTGTGTAAAGAACTTATCTCTCGTGTAGCTATGCCGGGGTTTACTTTATACGATCCTTTTGTAGGTTCCGGGGCAATACTTGAAGCTGGTCTTGCTATGAAACTTCTATGTTCAGGCTGCGAGCTTGCTGTTGAGTCTTACTCTATAGCCCTTGGCAGACTGACAAAACTTACTAACAAAGAAATTACGTTGTAGGAGGAAGAGATGAAAGAAAACATAAAATTAAAGAAATGCAAACGTGGTTACGATGTAACGCTTACAAAAAAGATTAAACACCCGTATAATTCTGAGCAATGGTCGGTAATTTGTAGTAATTGTGATTATGTAAGTGATAAATATTTAACAGCTAAAGAAGCTATACAATATTGGAATAAGTAAGGAGATTTGAAAATGGAACCAAAGGTTACCAAAACACAAAAAGTAGTTTCTGGTAGTGATACAGTAAAAAGAGAAAAGTATGACCCAATTCTGTCCATCCAACAAGCTATCAATATGGCTACGGCTGAAAACCGTGTGGTTAGATTTCTAACTGAAAAGTCTAACAAAGAAATAATGCTGGGAGTTGTTGATATGAAAGGCTGTGCACTGAGAAAACCAAGCAAAGAAGCAAAAGAAATTGCTGTAATCCCGCCTGGGATTGAGGATTTTTGTTTTGAGAAAGCGGTAGATATGAGTATTAAAACTTCCAGCAGAATTATTGTTCCTAAACCTAGAATATGGCTTCCGTAAGAAGAAAGAATGAAAAAACCTAAAACAGTAAAAATTGGTGGGCATATCTTCAAAGTTTTGTGGCCACATAAATTTCGGGAAAGAGGTGATATTTATGGGCTGTGTAGTCATTCAAGGGCAGAAATCAGAGTCGGTAATGTGAATGCCGCTGGTAACAAAACAGCCGAAAGTGCTCAAATAGTATCGTTTATCCATGAGGTTTTACACGCTATTGATATCACTTCTGGCCATAAGATTTTCAACAGTAACGAAGCCGCAATAGAAGGAATTTCCGAAGGTATTTACCAAGTACTTGTAGATAATAAATGGTTATAACGTATTGGGAACATAAAGTAGGAATTTCTACCTACTTAATAAAAGAGTGGAAATGCTGTGGACACTTATGGCAATTAATGTTATCAGGTAATTATATAAGAGGACATAACTGGAATCCAGTATGCCCAACTTGTGGTAAAAAATCAGAGTCAGTGTGGTTACCAGGAAAGCGGTATGTACCGTAACCAAGAAAGGTCAATATTTGACTAAATGACTGACAAAATAATCAACATAGGAAAGACTCATAACGAAGTAGTAGTAACTCATGCAACACATAATTTGCTGTACTTCGTTAAGAATTTTTTCCAGATTATAAAATTAAATCGTATCAAGAGAGATTGATTAAATTACTAGATAAAAAGGAGAATTGAAATGACAACTCCAGCACAACGTTGGGCACAGAAAAGAAATTGGCATAAAGCTAGATTAATGGGTATGTTAGCAGTTTGTCACAATGAAATATTTACAAGAAAAGAAAGACTAGCTTTTCATAAAGTTCATACACAACTGATAGATCTCTTAATAGATTGGAACAGTCAGAATTATAAGTCTAAACAAGAGTATCTAAGAATGTAAGATTTATCCTTAAATCAAAAGGAGCTAAGATGAAAGAAATTCAATTATCTCGAGGAATGGCAGCACTAATAGACGATGAAGATTTTAAAAAAGTGTCTCAGTATAAATGGAGTATTCTAGAAGGAAGAAATACTTATTATGCCGAACAAAAACGTGATTTAAGGTATAGACATTTACACAGATATATAATGAATACGCCAAAAGATTTAATTGTAGATCATAAAGACGGAAACGGATTAAACTGCCAAAAAATAAATATGCGTAATTGCACTTACGCTGAAAACTGTCAAAACAGAAAACAACGAAACAAGAAAAAATACGGTTATCAAGGAGTATTTTCCAGAGCAGAAGATAAACATTACGCTGGTATTAGGTATAAAAGAGAGCAAATTCATTTAGGCGTATTTAGCACAGCAGAAAATGCAGCTTTAGCTTATAATAAAAAAGCTCTAGAATTATATGGAGATGATGCAAATCTTAATATTATTTCTATAGGAGATAAATAATGCGCTGTGAAATTGAAGGTCCAGATGACGCAAAAATTATGATGGTAGGGGAATGTCCTGGCGCAGAGGAAGATAAAATAGGTAGACCCTTTGTAGGTAAAGCAGGGCAAACCTTAAATAATCTCTTAGCCCAGGCCGGTATAGCTCGGTATCAATGCTTAATTACTAATGTAGCAAAAGAAAAAGCTCCAGCTAACAAAATTTCTTTCTACTTTGAAGATAAAAAATGTACTATACCTAAACCTAAAATGCAAGAATGGGTAAACGAGCTTAAAGCTGATATTGAATTATACAGACCCAATATTATAATTGCACTTGGTGCAACAGCTCTTTGGGCTTTAACTGGTGAAAAAAAGATTTCTATATTTAGAGGCTATATTATTCCTTGTACTTTAGTTTCTGGAGTAAAGGTTATGCCTATTTATCACCCTCAGGCTATTTCATATGACTGGAAACTTTACTTCCAATCAGTTCTGGATTTCCGTAAAGCTCTCAGACATTCCGAGTTCCCCGAAATACCTGAATCCACACAGACATACCTTCCAAATGTTAGCGCAAGACAATTCATTGACTACATGGAAGAATGTATAGCCAAACCTGAGTGGGAAGAAATTGCAGTAGATGTAGAGACTCTCCAGCCAGGAAGTCATATAGAAGAACTTGGTCTCAGCCACAGTGCAGACTTTGGTATTTCTTTTTTCTTTCTAAAGGGTCGTGCTCCCACTGTCCCAGAAAGCACAGAGCTTTTAATTTGGCAGACCTTTGCTAGACTGATGGAGAAAAAGAAAGTAATTATGCAGAATGGAGCTTATGATATTGGAGTACTCTGGCATAATCAGCATATTCTAGTTGAGAATTTATCAATGGACACACTTATAGCTGCTCATGTTTGTTGGCCAGAATTACCCAGAGATCTTGGTTTCTTAGGTTCTGTCTGCTTAGACGTCCCACCGTGGAAGAAAGGTTCAGCAAAGACCCAGATCTACAATCCTGCTGATGCAGCTAATACCTTCGGTATATCTAAAGTTCTTGATGCTGAGCTGACTGTACAAGGAGTCAGAGAAACTTTCGATTTCGAAATGGGCCTGATTCCCGTAGCTCTTATGATGCAACTTCAAGGTATTGAAGTAAATATTGAAAAGAAAGAAGAGCTGATTAAAAAGTGGAATATCATTATGGTAGATATGAAAGGTCAGCTGGATAAAATCATTGGTAGAGAAATAAATTTTAATTCTCCAAAGCAAATGCAACAACTTCTTTACATAGACCTTGGTCTTCCTGTTCAATACAAAAGACGAAAGTCTATCAGAGACAAAAAGACAATGACTACAGATGCAGCAGCGTTACGTACTCTGTCTCGAAACGTTCCAGATAATCCAATTTTTAACTTAATCCTGGAGTATAAAAAAGCCAACGTGTTGCTTAGATTCCTGGATGTAAAACTTTCTCCAGAGAACAGAGTCCATACAAGCTACAATATAACTGGTGCAGCATCTGACGATGAGGAGGATACAAAGAAAACAAAACGTAGCTTTGGTAGATGGAGTTCCAGCAAGTCAATCATCCTTCCCTTTGGTAGTGGAAATCTGCAAAATATTCCTCCTGAAGCCAGGAAAATGTACACAGCTCCGCTGGGATGGAAAATCGTCGAAGCAGATTATGCTCAAGCTGAAGCTGTTATTGTTGCGCACTTGTGTAATAATCAAAAGATGAAAAAGATGTTTAAAGATTCGTTTGGTCTTTCTAGCGAAGAGAAGAAACCTTACGATATACATATTTTAAAAGCTACAGAACTCTTTAACATCCCTTGGGACGAAGTTACTAAAGAACAACGTACTCTTGCTAAAACAATCAGGCATGGTAGAAATTACTCCGCTGGGCCACTTGTCCTATCTAATAGACTTGGTATTACTATGACAAAAGCTAAAGGATTAATTGAACTCGACCAGCGAATTGATCCTTCCCTTGGTCTCTGGCATATGTCTATCCAAGAAGAGTTAAAGCGTACCAGAGTTCTTAAAAATCTCCTCGGCAGAAAGCACAGATTCCTTGATCGCTGGAGTGATTCTTTATTTCGTAGTGCCTATTCATACAAACCTCAATCAACAGTAGGAGATTTACTTAACGCAGCTTTAAAAACATTATATGATAGTTTATATAATGTTTCTTACGAAATGACAGTTCTTTTACAACTTCATGACGCTATATATGTAATGGTAGAAGATAAAAACGTAGAAAAAGCTATAGAGCATATGAGAAAATGTATGATAAAACCTTTAAAGTATAAAGAGGAAACATTTTATATTGACTGTGACTTTAAAATTAAGACATCATGGGCTAAGGGCGAAACTTATGAAAAGAACTGGTTAGAGTTTGATGAAGAGCATAACTTAGGGAGGGTTTAAAAAATGAATAGAAGAAAATTCTTAAAAGGTTTAGTACTTACAGTAGGCTCTTCTTTTTTACCGTTTAGTATATTAAAAGCTAATGTACTAAATAAAACTAAGCTAAAACAAGAAAAGACAATTACGTTTAATAACATAGTGCAATTATATGAAGACTTTGAAACGCTTGATTTAACTAGCTACTCCGATAAAAATAATAGGCTGGAACGCTACATAAAACCAGCTGTAGCTCAATTACAGCAGGATTATTTAAAGTATAAAAGAAAAGGTTATATATCTTTTATACCTCCACATGCAGAACTTGGAATAAAAGTTACTACCTTTAAACACAATGGAGTATACTTTAGATTTATCCAAGATGCTTATAGTATAGAAACTGATACTTTTATGAACAGGATAGATATGTTTTTAGGAAAGGTATAGTATGAAAAAAACACCTTGGTATATTTTACGAGCTAAAGAGGGTAGAGGTTTTGTTTCAAAGCGAATTCTTTATAAAATTCTTGCTTACCAAAGCATACTTTTTGGTCAAGCATATCTAAGTCATGATGAAAAGTTTTGTAGAGTAATAAATATAGAAGAAATGCGTAAGAATATTAAACCTTTTTCTGTAAGGTATAAGAACCTTTATTGCCCAGACTGTAAGAAAATTACTACTATGTCTTATGACTTATTTGAAGATATGTACAGATGTTGTAAATGTGAATATTTTTGGTATCCAGTAGAGCTTGGCATACGTGATAATCCTGAAGCAGGGTACTTGAAACTAAACAAAAAGGAGTGAAAAATGGCTGAAGCTTTTAAACAGTTAATACAAAGATACGCAAAAGGAAAGAAAATTTGTAATTGTGGTCAGGCTTATGAAACTCCTTGTGGTGAAGGAATTATAGATGGAAAACATAGAACTGATGTAATGATGTGTGCATGGGGTTGTAGTGCAAATCAAATAAATGCTAAAGAGTATATAGCAAAAGAAATTATTAAAGAGTTTAAAATTAAACTTTAAAAGGCATAAAAGTGAAAAACACAGACAACATAATACTACTTTCTGTTAATACTATCCAGGAGCGAGATGAAATAATTAAGGATATGTATAAGACTTTAACCTCTCAAGCTGGTAGAAACTACATAATACAAAAAGACAGAGTAAATAGAATCCGAGTATATCATAAACAAAAAAATATACAGATTTTAATCAACACTTACGTTGTAGTAATTCTTCCAGTTCTTCTAGACTTCTCCCCGTTGAATGATCTTATTGGAACAGTAGATTTCAGGTTAGATAAAACAATAGATAGGCTTATAAAATTAACTGGTAGGCTGCAGATGCTTCAGGGCAAGAGAACCGTTAGTGGATTTGGTGGAGCAGAAAAACTTAAAAAAGCCTTAATCAGTTTAGTATAAAGGAATATAAATGGCGCGACATCTGAAGAATTGGCTTGATAGTTACATCGAACTTCAGGATAATACAGAACCGGCAGCAATCTTTGACGTCTGGGTAGGTTACTCAGTCATTGCCGCTGCACTCCGTAGAAAAGCATACTTACAACTTGGTAGACTTGTCTACTATCCAAATCTCTATGCAGTTTTAGTTGCAGATCCCGGTGTAGCCAGAAAGACTCAAGCAATAAAGTACGGGGTGGAGTTTCTTGATACAATCCCTGAAATTAGAACGTGTGCAGATTCGTCAACTAAAGAAGCAATGACTGATGATATCGAGAGCAGCGCAATAGATGAACTTCTTGCTGATGGGACAGCACTTCGGCACAGCTCACTGAATATTATTTCAAAAGAGTTTGAATCTTTTCTTGGGCAGAAAAAAGAAAATACTAGAATGCTGACTGCATTAACAGACCTCTTTGACTGCCCAAGTGAATGGAGTTCACGTACCAGACATGGAACATCTAACGCTATCATCAGACCCTGGATTAACCTCCTTGCCGCCACAACACCAGATTCTCTAGCTAACTCCCTTCCTGCAAGTGCTATTGGTGGCGGGCTTACATCTAGAATTCTGTTTGTTTATGCAAGTAGGAAGAAAAAATCTGTAGCAATTCCTTTTCTAACACCAAGTGAAATTAAGTTAAAGGGACTTTTAGAAAAAGACTTGTACCAAATCAGCCGCATTACTGGTGAATATGAAATGTCTAAAGCTTGTCTAGACAACTGGGTAGATTGGTACAACGCTTACGACGAAGATGAGTCCGGGGTTAGAATTTGTATAGACAGGTCATTTTCTGGATGGTATTCTAGAAAACCTTCATATGTTTTAAAGCTTTCTATGCTCCGTGCAGCTGCAACAAAACAAGCCTTAGTCATTGAATGGTATCATATTGAGGAAGCTATTGAGGCAATCAAGCAGGTTGAACATGTAATGGGGAATGCTTTTAAGGCTATTGGAAAGTCTGATATTACTGCCGAAGTAGATAATGTTATGCAGATTATAGAAAAATCCGGGGCTATTTCAGAAAAGGATTTAATGACTATTATCTGGCGGGATATTGATTCTACAAAGTTTGAAAATGTAATAGGTACAATACTTAAAACAGGAAAAGTAAAAAGGGAATATAAAGGTCCAAAAGATGAAAAAGGTATCTGGTATTATTGGACTTCAAATTCCCTTGGTTAATTTAGGAGCTTTTTACTCTAACATCTACAAAGTCAACTGGTAACTGACCCTCCATTTTTAATGCTGTAATCGCATTAATCCGTTGAGTTTTTGCAATTCTTTTCTGTATTAGTACTTCGTTTGTATTTATATTTGCTTTTTTAGTACGAAAGTCTACTACCTCCACAAAATTATCTGATAAAAATTCTTGGTCTTTATACTGCGGTCTACTATACAATCCAAAAACCTTATTTTCTTTATTTCTTGAAACAAATGGCATTAGTCATCCCTCCCTCGCCGATCTTCCCAGCCTAAAGTAGTTATGTCAAATTCTTCAATAGTGGCACTATCTCCTCTAACACGAATTTGACTAGATTCATTAGTATATACTTCCATATACGACATTGTAGGCTCGCCAGTATTAATGACTGTAATAGATGCTAATGGTGCAGCATCCTCATTCGGCGCTTCATCATTTGCATCAGGTGAGCTAAGATATGTCATACTAAGAGCATTATCATCAAGCTTTACATTCAGAAGGGCTTTAACTTTAACATCTGTAGGTACATCCATTGTCTTAAGCGCCGCCGTAGTTTGATCCACATTCCCTTCATCCACACTCTCTTTTGGGTTATCCCACAGAAACGCATCTCCTATCTGAGTAAAACCATAAATATCAGCACCAAACCCGTCAGTCAGTATCGAACCAACTCGTCTAAAATATGTATATCCTGCTGGAATATCAGAAGCATCTACTTCTGTAGAAAACCCAAAGTCTATTGTTCCATCAGAGTCTTTCTTAATCACAAACATATGATACCAAGTATCGTCAGTTGCAGGAATTGCAGTACCATTAAATAAACCACCTGCGTCGTCCCCTGCGGCAAATACTGCATCAAGTTTTTTTGTCAAGCCCGCAGCCAGTACAAGATCAACAGCATTAGTACTGTCTCTACATTCTCCAACAGCAATATCAATGTCCTGATCATCATCAGCACCGTTATTAGATATTTGTAAACCTGCAATATATCCTCTTGGAAGAAGAGTAGTTAGTCCAAGTGAAGCTCTTGCTGTTGCTCCGCTTTCTGCCACCCAAGTAGCTCCATCACCAACCACTATATTTCCATCTGTTGGAGTAAGTGCAGCAATTGCTAACAACAAAGCACTATAAGCTTGAATGTCTGTTCCTGCTTCAAGATTAGCTGTTGCTTTAAAAGCTGCTTCACTAGCATCATCTAACAACGACTGCATATATACACTAATCCCAAGAGCTGTCATAAACGCTGCTGCAGTTGCAGCATCAACAAGCGTTGAAACAAAGGCAGAATAGGGTGTAGCTGGAACATTATCCATAGTCCATTGTACCACATCATCTGAATCTTTTAATACAAATTTATAACTTCCACTAGCATAAACTACAGCTTCACCATTTGTATCTAGAATCACTGGATTAGTGTTAGCAACTCCAAGATCATATGTAGTATAAGTATCTTTTGGTGTAGTTGTTCCTGCTGAATATGCATACAACTTACCGCCACTTAACGCAACTCCTGTAGAGCTTTCACCCTTAAATTTCGGATATGGAAGTAATTCTCCAGTTGCCATTTTAAATCTCCTTTTTAAAAAACTTCGTTTAGAAACGTCAAATTTTGACCTTTTTACTGTTTAACTTTTACAGCTTTAACCTTAACTTGTTTAATTCTTACAGCTTTAACTTTTGGTGTGGCTATTCTTATTGCATTTTGGCTTCTTTTCTTTTCTGCTCTTTCTTCTTGTATTCTTTCTGCCCCTTTTCCAAATCTATAGTAATAAATCTTTCCTACAAGAGGAATTGACTTCGTTGTCTCAAGTCCCTTTTCATCTCCAGCTGTAAGAATATCTTTACTTAACGAGTTTACAATTTGTGTCGGAGGAAGCATTTGCTCCATTAAAGCTTTACCAAGACCTTCTCTTCTAATTCTTCTTGTTGTATATCTTGATATTGCAAAATGTGCAAGCCTGTTCAAAAACAAATCAGAGAAATCAACCGGCTTACCCCTTAATAAATCCTGCAGCATATCTCCCGTTGCTTCCATCAGGGTTAGAAAGAATACAATTTTAATAAGGTTTCTAAGTCCACTTAATCTTTGTCCTTTTGTTGCTATTTGTCTGAAAACCTTTCGTCTATATACATCAAACTTCTTCAAGTCAAAAGACTTCAGCATATACGCAATTCTGAAATTCCCACCTTCAATAAATCCCTGTGGAAGTTCTGAAAGTGTAGCTGGCTGATACTCGGAAAGTTTCCTTAGCAGATAAAGCCTAACATCTCTCGAATCACCTTGGTCTCTAAATGTCTTAAGTAGCTCGTTTGTTTTCTTACCAAAGATTGGCGCAAGTTCTTCCCAGAATTTATCAACAACTTTACTGTTTGTTGATTTTGCTCTTCGTACAGCTACATCATATGAAGCATTTATTAAAGTTTCCTTACCAATAGCATCTATTTTAGTTAGCCAAATCATTCTAAATACTCTATCAACGGCCTTTGCTGAAGTAGTTTTATCGCTAAATTCAGCTCCGATTTTACTAATCCCAAGTGATTCTTTAGTAAATTCTGATTTTCCTACTAAGGCCCTTGGAAAAACTTTCACTGTAGGAATCACTCCACTTTCTATAAAAGACCAAGCAATATCACCAACTTGCCTGAGAGCTGAAAACGGACTTCCCATTACATCTATAACAGATAGATTTTTTATTGTAGTAACAATTCCACTGGTTCCAACTGGATTAAATCTTGCTTTTAAAATTGAACGGAGTTCAAGTTCTTGACTTGGAGTTAATTTTTTCTCTTTTACAAGATCTAAAACGTACGCTCCGATTGTATTGTTTAGGTTGAAAAGCTCAGATTTCTTATCTACACCTTTCCCAAAAATTTTCCTTGATTCTACAGCAATAGTTATATCTGCAATGTAACGTAAAAGAGCACTGTTTGAATCACCAAAGAATTCATTCATCTCCGGTGTAAGTTTTCTCAGCTTCCTAATCTTCAACTGTCCAGGCTTTGACAAAGTAATTCTCTCATCTGCATAACCTCTAAACAGTGAATTTACTAAATTAATTTCTTCTTCTCGTGTCAAAGACCTTTTCTTCTTTGCAGCATGAGCTTTAAGAAACAAGTCTATTGTAGACCATTTGTCTTTTCTGTGCAAATAATCCATAAGACCTTCAAAATCTTTAACTTCTCTTGGATGATATTCTTCCAAGTAGTTAAACTTATAACCAGCTTTTAAAGCATACTCCCGAAGTCCGTCAAGCAATAACCTAATTTGTTTATACTCTCCTGCAACTTTAGGATATTTCTTTAAATATATATCAATCTGCTTTTTGTTTGAGTTCTTTCTTGCTAAGTCAAAGTTTTTGTAGTCAAATTTTGTCATTTTGCTAGTAGACTTAATAAAAGGAAGCGCTAACCTTATAAGGTTTTCTATTTTAGTATTGCTGTCTAACTCAAATTCTATTAGTTTGTTTTTTATAGTTGGATGGATATTTTCTGCTCTGGTAGTAAGTGCTCCAAGTTGTCTATCAGCAAACTTACCTGTTCGTTTTAAAGCTCTGGAAAGTTCTTTAGTAGTAACAGAACCTCTCTCATCCATCACTGGCTTAGCGGCTTTCAAACTTTTCCACACTTCTTGAATATACTTCTTCACCTTTTCCCAAGCATTGCCTAAGGCAGACTTCATCTTCTTTTGCCAGTCGAAGTATCTTTGCTTGGAGCCTGTGTAGAAGCTCTCACCGAGTTTTTGCAGGTGTGGAATAGCTGCTTTTATATCCTTGCCAGTTTTGACAATAAGTCTAACAGCTTCTACTGGATCAAGACCTGAATAAAGCTTAGTCCCTTCTCCGCCCTTAACTTTAAGTATATCTCTAAACGGGCCTGAGTCGAGAATAGAAACTTTGTTCATGGCTTTTACTTCTGGGGTGATAGGAGCGAACCAGACCTTTTCAGAATTCTTTCTTGCAGGGCCAACAGACTCTAGTCCAGCCATAGGCCCACCTGGGATACTAGATCCTACTTCTGTCTCCCTCAACTCAGCCTTTACACCATATTCTGCCTTAACCATCTTAGGAATTTGTTCTTCGTAAAGCCGCTTGAACATGTTGGCGTCTACTAGTATATTACCATGACTTCCACCTGTTATTTCACCTGTCTTCTCTTGTGCTTCTATAGTTCTTCTAACCTTCCCACCTGCAAATTTTCCTACTTCATCTAAATCCTTAAATCTATTTTGGACACCAATTGATCTTTCATCTTTATAGAATTCTACCTTATAACCAACATCATGAAAATTTACTGTATGCCCACGTTTTCGTTTCTCCCAAGTCATTTTATCAGCAAACTTACCATACCTATCCGCAAGTATCTCCGCAGTGCTCCAGCTAATCCCATCCTTATCTTTCTCAATAGCCTCATTCATCATATCTCGGACAACTAACTTAAACCAGTCTTTCTTGAAAGGCATGTTAGGTACACCTTCACCTGAGGACTTTGCACCAAGTTCATGAATCTTTACAGATGCATCATCTTTCTTTATACGCGCATCTATAAACCTACCAGCTTCTCCATCAAGTTTAAGATTTATTCCAGTATTAATTGCATTATCAGCTATTTCATGTACAACTTTAGCAATAGGCCCAGGCCTTAGTTCATCTTTATTTAGAAAATTTCTTATTGTTACTGATGTTCTAACAGATAGAAAGCCCCCACCATCTTCATTTATTCTATATAATTCTTTTAACGCAGTTCTATTCTCTTCTCTAAATATCTGATCAGTTAAAAGTTTACTTCTTTCTTTAATTGTTACTCCAGCTTCTTCCCAATTATGGAATATACCACTCTCTATTTCATCATACTTTTCGTACTTTACCTTAGCCACTGCCAGTGCTTTAACAGCTTCAGTATCTACCTTAACCTCACTTTTAAACCCTTCAGCACTTCCCCTTTCCGCTTGCACACTTTGTATCTCATCTCCATGGATAGTCTTCTCACCTGTAACCATACTTCGTTCATGTGAACGGTTAGTTGCAAAGACGCCCCAGCCTTGCTGATCAAAGTGTTTTTCTTGAAATTGACTATAAGATTTTCCTACTTCTACTTGATCTGCATACTTAAACAACGTTTCCTTATAATTCTTTATATCACCGTCTAGAGTTAAAGTAGGGTACCTATTTGGAGGAAACTTAGCTGGAGTAATGTATATATTTTCAGTTCCTTCTTCTATTACCCACTGGTCAAGCACAGTCTTCTCAATATGAATACCTTTAATTTTACTTAAAAGATTCTTCCACCCACTTACTCTCTCAGTCGGTTTAAAGCCCAACAATGCACCTTCAATACCACTGATTTTCAAATCTTCATTTTTAACTCCAGTCTTCTTCAGTTGATTCAACAATGTTCCAGCTTTAGGATTCTTACCAAACAATTTCTCTAGAGAAGAAATATCAACTTCTCCTCTTTGGTTTTTAACCGGATCAAGTAAAGATTTAATCGCATCACTAACCTTTACTCTTTCCCAAACTGCTGCAACTTGGTTTTTTACTTTAGCCCACAAATCTCCAAGGCTTGCTTTCATCTTTGCTTGCCAGTCAAAATACTTTTGTTTACTTCCAGTATAATGTTTTTCTCCAAGTTGTTGCAAATGAGGTAAAGCTTGTTTTATACCCTTGCCAGTTTTGACAATAGCTTGTATTGCTTCTACTTCACCTTTAGGTAATCCTTCCACCGCTGGTACAGTTCTCTTTCCATCTTTGGTAAGTTGTCTATTGGGAAGACCTTTAACACCGTCTTGAAGTCCCTCCCCATGGACTGATATGTCTTCAAGATCTCTTGTAATGCCTTCAATTCTTTCTCCGAAATCTTCATAAAACCTCCTCATTCTATCAGATAACTTGTAAAGTCCTTTATGACCATAAGCAGCATAAATTCTTGCTACTTCAGCAGCAAATCCCTCCGCATGATTAAACTCCGCCACATGGCTATATTCATGTACTAACGTATGCACCATCATATCTGCTTGAAGTCTGTTAGTATCTTCTCCAGCTTTAACAGCTTGACTAAACGCAGTAGATTCAGACATTCTAGTTGATATATTAAAAGGGTTAATAGCATATAAGTCATACCCTGTTAGTTTCTTATCAGACTTATAACCAAATACACCAGTATCTATAGTTATATGAAAGTCAGTAGGACTATCACCAAGATATCTTAGCTTAGTTGTAAACTGCTTCATTAATTTAGAAAAGGCTCTTATTAAATCTGCATTAGCTTTAATTATAGCCATTGCATCAGCAAAAGCTTGGCCTTCATAAGGAATTAGTACCTTAATCCCATCAAACTCCGGAGACCTTTTAACCATCTCTCCAAAATTTGCTCCACGCTCTTTTACTAAAGCGTTTCTAATATCATCATGTACTCGTTCAAGTATAGAATCAAGTATATCTACAAAGTCTTCTCTTAGTTCAGTTCTATTTTTCAGAAATGGGTAATCTTCATCTCTAACACTAGGAGTTTCTTCAAAATCGATTATTACTTCATAGTCTGGTTGTACTGGTAAACTACCACCTTTAAGTCTTCCAGTTCTAACATCTACTATCAAACCCTTGTTAGTAATCATACGATTAATACTAATATCACCACCACCCCAAGACATACCATACGGTTCAGTTTTTACATGATAAATAGTTACCTTTGATCCTTTGTGAGAAAAACTTTCAGGTCTTACTTTTTCAGGCTCATTCGCTAAGTTTTTAGCTTTAAACAACGTATTCCTAACCACACTATTATCCACAGGACTTAATAAATCGTATGAAATGTCAGCTGTTGACCAAGTACCTTTAGTAACTCCTTCAACAGCTTGAGTTATATCATAACCGCTAATAGTACTGTTGTTTATTTTATATGGAAGAGTTGCAACAAAAGATGTTCCACTAGGTTCATTAGTTCTAGAAGGAGTAATTGTAATTTTTCCATTATAAATTTGCTCTCTGGTAGCTATAACAGTAGATTTAATTCCATTCTTTACAGTCTCTAGTTTAATCTTTTTAGGGATTAATAAAAGAGCTATTTTAGCAAGACCATATCCGCCTCTAGTTGTAGTACCAGATTTACCGATACTCCCACCAACTAAGAAAAACTTTTTAACTTCTTCAGTTGACATTCCAAAACCATTATCACTAAAAGTTAATTCTCCTGCTATGCCTGGAGTTGTATTATTATTTTTAAAAGATACATTTACTCTACCGTCTATATTAATAGCATCTAACGAATTCTGCATTAATTCATAAATCATTGTTTTAGATGGATTCTGATTAGCTATGTCTTTAAGCAAAGTTGGAAGTAAGTTAGTTTTATCCAGAGTAAATTCTGTTTCTACAACTTTAAGCTCTTCTACTTCTTTAGGAACTTCTTGCCTACTCTCAACAACAAGCCCTGTAAAAATGTTTCCTTTAGGCTCCTTAATGTTTTTAACTCCTTTAATATCATTAAGCAGCTCAATAGATTGTTTAACTGGGCTTTGCTTCTCAGGCAAAAGGTCAACTTTTGACGTTTCTTGAATCACAAACCCATCTTTTACTTCCTTAACTCCCCAACCCTTACCCTTTTTCACAGCTGCTTTTTCTGCGTAATGCTTCATTGTCCAAGGTACAACTTTACCTTTCTTATAGCCGGGCTTGCCAAGGATTTGAGGAAGCGGAGCTTCTTTTTTTACTTCTACCTTTTTTACTTCTTTTGCTTCTCCCTTCTCCCCTTTAAAGCTTTCAAACCTTTCAAGCTCGTCTATTTCTTCGACTTTCTTTCCGCCTTTAACTACCTTTAATCCAGCTTTCTTATTTTCTTTATCCGTAGCTAAAAAGATTTTGTCTAAATTAGCATTAGCATATTCCGCCGGTGGCTCGTCAGCAGTTAATTGATCTACTATACTACCAGTTTCTTTTTCAATTATATCCCACTTATATTCATCACTAGATGATTCTCTAACTATATAATATTCAGACGAATCTTTTCCTTCTTCCTGTAAGAAAATATCATCATCAGATTTCTTTTTTTCTTCTGTTTTCTTTACTTCTTTCTTCTCCTTCCCAAACTTCAACTCTCTTCTTTGAAAAACCCACCTGTCATCTTTCTCAAATACTTTATACTCTGTAGGATCAGCACCAGCTCTTTGTCCAGCAATTTTCATCTGCTTAATTGCTTCTTTTTTAGAGTCAAAGCTTGCTGTACTTACATCATACGGACCAGTCTTTACTTCAGCTATTTCAGTTACTTTATCAAGTTCAGCATCTCCGCCGTAAGCTTTAGCTGCTTGCTGCCGAGCGTATTGGCTTACAGCGTCTTTGTTTGTATATTGCTTCTTTACTGCTTCAAGACTTCCAAGTTCTTTCACCTTAGTATCTACAAAAGTCTTTTGCTCTGGAGCTATTTTTATTTCGGTAGGGGTTTTCTTTCCAACTGCTTTCTTCTTCTCTACAGCTTTCTTTTTAGCTGCTTCAAACGCTTTTACTGCTTTCTTAGGATCTAAATTTATTGTGTCTTCCATTTCTGCCGCAACTTCTTCAGGAGTAACTTCTGGTTCTTTTTCCTTTGGTTTTGGTTTTTCTTCTCCTTTAGTTCGTTTAGCTAAACTCTCTTTAAAATAACTATCAGACTTTTTAACAAGCTCAGCTTCTGAAAGATTAGGGTTCTTTTTAAGTACTTCTTCAAGACTTTGTACCATTAAACCACGTTCTTTTATTGTGGCCTTTCTGTATAAAGTAGAATCTCTTACTTTCTTTACAGCAGCTGGAATCTTCCCTATAGCAAAACCACCAGCTTCAAACACACCAAACAAAGCCATAGTTTCAAGCGTTCTGTCTTTCTCGCCTTCACCAAGTAATGCACCACCAATCATACCTTTTAGAATTGCTCGATAAAATGGTCTAGCTTGTGAAGTAAGTTTTGCTGTTATTAAACCACCAGCTTTTAATGCTACTGATGCTGGTCCAAGAAATCCTACACCTTCTCCGGTCGCTCCAATAATATCAGCAATGGGAATATCATCAAGTTTTTCTAAACTAACACCTTTTTCTTCATCGTATGCAAGTCCTACATTAGGTACGCCTACACTTGGAAGTTTTTTACGCCAGTATTCTGCTGCTACTTTAAGTACATTTTCAGTATCCATTCCAAGAGTTTTTAATGGTTTTAATGTAGGCCCCATAATACCTTGTACTGCTTTGACAGCTAAATATGGAGCATAAGCAAGAAGATTTTTATCGTCTTTTTCTTTCTTTTCAACCACTGGCTCCAACTGCTCTGCCATTGCTTGAATTTCTTGCTCAGGTAAATCTGGATACTGAAGTTTCAACTGCTCTACATCAGTATTGTCTATTGGAAGCTTTGCTTCAGGAACAGGAAAAGCCACAAGTTTCCCCGCAGCATCAATATGCTCCGAAGCTTCAGCTTCAAAGTCTAACTCTGGCAAACCCTGCAAACCAGGCTGCTTAACTTCTTGATCAAAATTAAGTTCAGGTAAATTACCAAGATTCATTACTCACTCCCTACAGCTGTTTTATAGGCGTTTTGAATTTCTTCATCTGTTTTACCAGAATAATTTTTTCTGTAAATTGCAAGTTGCTCTTCAGTTAAATTTTTTACTATTTTTTCCTTAACCCACCCACCTGTAGTTTCTACTTTTGTATCTTCTCCAGGTAATATATCTTTTCCCCATTTAATAATCTTCCCTAAAGTATCAAGTTCTATTTCATAAGCATCTTCTTTCCAAACAAGTCTGTCTGAACTTCCAGTCGCTTCAGCCAACTCATTAAATATATTAGCTTTAACTTGCCCAGCTTTTTTATCTATTGCTATTTGTGGAAGGTTTCCTTCTTTATCAGCCTTTAGAAAATCGTCGTCAATATCTAACATTGTTTTTACATTTGCTCTTTTATTTGCTGCTATTTGTGCTTTAGTTAAACTCTCCATTCCTGTAGGCGGAGCTTCTTTTCCAACCGCATCACTTCGTTTAACATAAGTAATTGACCCGTCTGGTCCAACTACTCTTTTAAGAGCCTTATCTTCTTTCTCTGCTTTATCAAACGATGCTCCTGGATCTCCCGAGATCTCTTTAGGATCTAACACATCTCCAGGTTGTGGTACTTTAGGAACTGCGTATAGCTTAGTAGTACCATCTGAAAGATGAATTTTTCTGTAGTCAACAGTCAAGCCATTAGCTGTTCTATCAGCTGCAGTCATTAAATTACCAATCCGCAGTTTAAGCTTCTTTAAATTAGCAGGAGTCATAGTTTTCCCAGTCGAAGAACTTATATCAGTACTAAGTAACTCATCTGGATCAAAAAGCATTTCAGCATGATCTTTTAACAATGGATTAGCCATAATACTATCATAGAACGTTCTATACTTTTCTCCAGTTAAATCACCAAGGTCTATATTACCAAGGCTATCTCTGATCTGCCCTGCAGCTGATGCTTGATTTTGTAATCTTGTTTGATTAGTTATAGCATTCTGCGAAGCAACATCAGCCTTTCGCTGTGACTTCAGCGCACTTTGCATCTCTGGAGAAAGTTGCAAATCAAGCAAAGCATTCTGCTTCTTTCTAGTTTTCGTCATAGCATCTTGAGCGTTTATCTGACTAATTGCTTGAAAAGTATTTGTCAAATCGTTTCCTGATGTATTCAATTGAGGTAACGGCATTTCAATTTTCTCCTTTATTTATACCCTGCAGATTGTCCAATATTATTAATTCCAGTGGTATAACCTGGTATACCTGCCCCAATAGGTGGAGTAGTATTTTTCCACTGATTATACCCAAGCAAAGCATTACTTGTACCAGACTGTATTGCACCAGTAATTGCGTTTGCTTGATTAATCTGTCCGCCAGCTATTGCATTTCCTGCTGCTATACCACCTTGAAACTGTGTATTTCCAATATTAGCACCAACTGCTCCAGCTTGTCCAGCTGTTTGACTTGCTGTACTTTGCCCAACTCCAGCAAGACTCTGCAACGGCGTAAGACCTTCATAATATCTACGAAGGAAATTATCATATTCTTTATTATAATCACCCGAAGCATAGTCTTGCCCATATCTTTGTAAAGCTTTTCCTGTAGCTCCACCAAGCAAATTACCTCTGGCCGCAGCGCTACGCTCAATAGCTTTCTCTCCTTCCGCAAGCCTAAAATCATACCCTGGACTTTTTTCGTAATCAAACTCTCCAGGCCCGGCAGTTACCCTTTCTTGCAAAACACCAAGAGCTTCTTCTCCAGCTTCTCTCCAAGGCTCAGTTAATCTTACACCCCGCTCAAACATCTTTAACTGTACATCAGCTGATATTTTAGCAGCATCTATTGCTGCTTTTGCTTGAGACTTCCCTGCACTTTTTGCCGCACCTGCTCCTACTATTCCAGAAACTGCTGACATGATTAAATCTCCTTTATGTAATGCATTTCAAGTAAACTATATCCTTGCTTTTCATAAAACTTTTTAAGAGATTCTGGATAAGAATCTACCATATGTATCATTGCAAGCTTTTTACAGTCAAGTTTTTCAGCTTCTTCTTCAAACTTGTTAAACAACTGCTTACCAATACCTCTATAGCTTGGATCAACAAACCAGAAAGCTTCAATAGCAATTTTCTTTCCGTCATGTAAATCATTAGATATAATAAACCCTATAGTTCCTTGGATTATCCCATCATCTGTTTCAGCATAAAATACTTTGCATATACCAGACTCAAGCATTTCTTGATATACGTCATGAGCATATTGAACATCAACTTTAACCATATCAGTTGCTTGCTCAAAAGCTTTTAAAAATTCAGTATGTCGCATACTTTCTCTACCATTCTTTGCTGTCCATTCTTTTATCATGCTGCCTCCTTTATTTTTTCAAGCGCTGGGTATTGATAAAGCCCCTGACTTACAATGTAATCAAGAAAAGCTTTGTCTAAATACTCAACTTGCTTGTCTGTAATTAATCTATTCTTTCCATTTTTTGTGCCTATGAACGGCTGAACAAGTTGAGGAAATACATAATACTTTTCTGGAATTCTTTTTATCTCTTGTGCTATATCTGCATAGCTTTCATCTTCAAAGCCAAGCAAAACATTACCGTGATATTTAATTTTGTACTTATGTAATAAGTCTAAGGTCTTATAAATATCTTCTACCTTAACTCTCTTATTTATCTTATCAAGCCTTTCCTGATTAAACGATTCAATACCAACAATAAAATAATAACAATTTGCTTCTTTAGCAGCTTTTACCATTTCCTCGTCAAAAATATCACAGCGAATACTCGCTCCCCACTCTAAATTCTTTCCTTTCAACCACTCACAGACTTTCATAAATCTAGGCTTAGACAGATTAAAAGTATTATCGTTAAATACTATAGTATCAATTTTATATTTTCTTTTGTAAAATTCAATTTCTCCAAAAACCTTTCCCAAACTTCTAGTTCTAAATTTACAAGTCTGAGAACAAAAAGTACAGTTGTATGGACAACCTCTAGAAGTCAGAATACCCATATACTTATTATCATGTCTTTTATGATATTCTTCTATTCCAAAGCCTGCGTAATCCGGCCAAGGAATAAAGTCAATATTTGACGTTTCTTCGAACTCACCTTGAACTACTTGATCAACATACTTTTTCATAATCTCTGGAAGAAAGGTTGCAAGTGCTCCACCCACAACAGTCCAAATTCCCAACTCTTTACAAATCTTAGCATCTCGAATAATGTACTTAGCAAATTCCTCAAACCCCGTAAACAACACAGCATCCTGGTTTTTTACTTCCTCTACAAAATCATAATCAAAGAGATTATAATTCAGCACTTTAACCTCATGCTCTTGTTTCTTTAAAACACCTGAAACATACATAAATCCCAGCGGATAACAACAAGGATCACTAAGAGGTACATCGTATTTATGGCAAACTAAACAAATTTTCATTATGTTGACTCCCCCAATTTATCCACTAAGAAATGAAAGTGAACTTGAATTAAGTCTACATTAACTCCACAAGTTCCAACATTAGTATATTTTAGTATCATTCCTATATCATCATCTGCAACAGCCCCAACAATTCCTGTAGTAAGTGTAACTCTTTCAAGTCTATTTACTGCAGTAGCTCCAGAGGTTTTGTGTATAGTAGTAGTTGCTCCTGTTACTAACTCACCAACTTCTACATTATTATACTCTAATTCCCAATCAGCAGTACCAGTATTTGCAGCAGTTTGGTGACAAAAGTCTACTTCAACTTCTACTACCGAATCTGCTTCCATTCTGAAAGGACAAAGTAAAGAATAATGTGCATCATCACCTTCAGCAAATACCAAAGTAGGAAAGACACTTAAGCGACTTGCAGTTGGAGCAGTAGCACCCGGTTTCCAAGAGGCCGCGCTGACTCGAGTATGACCGTAAACTTTAGCAGTACCGTGTAATGTAAGTTCTCCAGTACTATCAATCTGTACTTGATTTGCGCCTGCTCCAACATTAGCTCCTGCAAATGTAACAGTTGCTCCAGTGTGGAGATCTTGTGGAGCTGCTAGCGTTATTGTACCATCACCATCATCTGTTACAGTTATCTGATTAGCTGTCCCTGCTACCCAAGAAGCAAGATTTGCAATACTAATAATTTTCTTATTTGCATCAGTTGATAACATTCTGCTTGCTGTAAGATCGCCAAGTGTAACACTATCAAATTCTACATCTGCATCTGTATCAATATCCTGAGGTAAAGAAAGAGTAATTGTATCATCACCGTTGTCAGTAATAGTTATTTGATCAGCTGTACCCAAAACTATTTCAGTCAGTACACTGGTAACTATAAGTTTATTAAAATACTTTATCCATATCTGACTCATAATTCCAGGAGAGACAAACATTTCTTCTCTAAAAGGAGGTCTTTCACTCATACTGTACACTCCTCAAGCTCAGCATACGCACCAAGCATAACAACTTTCACTGGATCTGAAATTGTTAATCTCAAAATTCTATTCCTTGATTTTCCCAACCTTTTCCACGCAACTCTAGTTTCGTATTTACCAACTTTTCCAATATCTTTCCAATACTCGTTTGACCAAGTATGTCCACCATCATCTGACCACTGAAGCATAGCCTGCGGATCTTCTCCCTGTACACCGCCAGTAAGTCCAACACCAGTTTCAAAATCAACTTCTAACCTATGCCAAATAACATTTAGTCTTTCTTTATTTATAACTTGAGTAGCTCTAATTCTGCGTATTTCATATGAATTATCTGTATAAACACTCATCTTCAGTTCATATAAAATACCATTCTCGTAATCTCCTACAATTTGCTTACTATCAAAAGTTATACCATCAATAGCTCTATGCCTACCCCAAGGAGTTCTATCTGTAGTTGTAGAATAACTTTGCCATTCATGCCAAAATCCTGTAGTAATATCGTAAACCCAGACTTTATCTTCTGTCGGAAAAACCAAGACATAAAAAACATGCCCTGCTATTGTATACGTGAAGGCTTTTGCATCTAACACAGTACTATATGTTGATATTTGATACTCAATGTGTGAGGTTGAAATTACCTGTACTTGATACCCAGAATTTCTTACAACTTTATTCTTGTTTGAAAACCAATAAAGGTTTCCGTCAATACTAAGTAAAGAGTCCGGAACATCAGTTCCTATATCAATAACTGCACCAGAAATTCTAACAAAAGGAAAATCTACATTTCCAGAATCATAAAATATCTCTGTAGTTTTTTCTCCAAAAATCCAAAGATCATGAGAATTAGATAACACTCTAACTGCATCATCTGGATTAGCCTCCGCTGAAGCAAAGTCTAATGCATCCCAAGATGTCCCATCGTACGAACCAGAGATATAAATTGTTCCAGAACTTGATGTAATAATAAAATACCCATCCTGGTAAGTAGCACTCGAAGCAACTGGGAAATCTGCATCTGCAATTATTGCTAGCACATCCGCTGTAATTAAATACCCACTCGCTGTCCCATCAACTATAATAACTTCTGTACCATTATCAGCCATAAAGACCGCACCAGTTGTTGTAGTAATGTCACCAAGATCAGTTGCTGTTCCATCTGTGTCTACAGAATAAACAGTTGCTCCAGATACAACATAAAGAATACTTCCAAAAACATGCATACATCTAATAGGGTATGTAGTACCTGCTGTAAGAGTACTAAAAACTTCAAGTCCAGGTGTTCCATACAGCACTGTATCATTCTTTGCTCCTATCTGATCAACAGAAGGAAATAAATTTATGCACTTCTGCGCATTAACATTCGTACTGCGTTCTGTATACGCCCCTCCAGTAAACGGCAATTCCATAATTTTATCCTATGTTTATGTTATAACTACCTCTAGACCCTGCAGGCACAATAATACTTACAGGTTCTACGTAGTTTGCTGAATTTCTTGTTATAAGCCTATTATACGAACTATTTGCTATAGCTACAACACTTGCAGGAATTGTCTTTCCAAACTCCGGAGCAATTCGTACAGCCAAGTTATAAATAATAGGTTCCTCATATATTACTGGCATGCTGAGTGTATCAGCTACAGTCTCAAACGAGCTAGTTTCTGTAAAGGGTTTCAAACTCTCCAAAACCAAAGACTCAGCAGCCGACGGAACCGGGTAGACATAGACAATAATTAACGGATAGGTGTAACTCAAATAACAACTATGCGGTCTTCCGCTGGTAGTTTTAGATGATATTTTTCTATACTTCCCCTCAGAAATAATATCTACTGCATGAGTAATATCTGAGCTATCAAGAACAGCTGCACCTATCAACTGGTTAGGTCGCAAAGAATCTATATCCCCGCCGTCACCCCAGGTATACGCCCCTGTTGCAGCAACTAACGCATGCGTCTCGTACACAGAAGAAAAGACATTAATCTTCTCAGCTGACCAAGACCTTAACATCGACTGCAAAGCAGATAAACAATCTTCTTGTTCTTCTGGTTCAAGATTCTCTCCGCTTGCTTTAACACCAAGCTTTCTTGCCGAAGCATTTATTACTTCTGAGACTAACATTATTTTTCACCCTTTTTTGTTTTCTTGTCAGAAAGGTCAGATTTTGACTTTTTGTCTGAAAGCAATGATCCAAAGACAGGTTTTTCTTTTTCTTCCAGCTCTTTCTCCCTCTTATCTAAAGCCTTCTCTCTTTCATCCAAAAGTTCTTCCCTAGTTTTCTCTTTTCCTTTAAAGCCAGCTGGTGATTCAACCCATCCAAGCTTAAATGCTTTTTCCTGCTCTGACTTAGTTTGAAATACTTCTCCAGTACGATTATCATTATGGTAAAGCCTTTTTGGCCAACCAAATTCAGGATCTATTACTTTAGCCTGCTTTACCTTTTCTACTTTAACACCTGATCTAAGTAACCTGTTATTACTAGGCATCTTTTTTCTCCTTAAAAGCGGGTGGTACAAGGCGCCACCCGAACGCAGTAATATTAATATTTCTTACGCAGCATTTACAGCAATACAAGAAGTAGCTGCTGTTGATACTGCACCACTAACCATAACACCAGCATTATCAGTAGATTGAGC
>Ga0075116_10000053_pt1 | contig 47728 bp, 47 predicted proteins | sample AntAceMetag02UKC_FD_69786 | JGI IMG/M metagenome (GOLD analysis project Ga0075116, IMG submission 69786) | Saline lake microbial communities from Ace Lake, Antarctica- Antarctic Ace Lake Metagenome 02UKC | ecosystem: Environmental > Aquatic > Non-marine Saline and Alkaline > Saline | place...
GAGCTGTTGAGGAAAGAAAAAAAGAAAATAAACCCACTTGCCTTTAAATTTGAATCAATATTGAGTGGATATACACACTCCACTTATTAATAGAGAAAAAGCCCTATAAACAAAAGGTAATAAGCCAAACAGGGGAGAATAAGTATAGTAAAAACAAGCCGAATATAAGGAAACCGCCCAAATTAAAGATTGAACGGTTTTTCTTGGATTGCTAGAAGCCCTAGCTATTTATTTTATTTTCTTTTCAATAGAATCCAATATCTCATGGACATTGAACATTAATATTATTCCCTCACAAAGAAGTCTCCATAAAATATTTCCAACAAGAATAACACCTAAACCAATAAATAATTCATAGGTTTCATAATAATTTACCATCATTACAAATCCAACAATAGTCAACGCTATAAAACCAAGCACATATAGTATTTTTATAATATCGGGGGTTATCAGCGTACGAAATGAGAAGAATCCAAGCTTCTCTTTATTCTTAATTTGAGGTGTATAGGTGTCTTTAATATCTATAAGTTTTTCTTTATTTCTTTGTTTCTCGACTGCACTCATATTATTAATATTTTCGATCTGTTTGCTGGCATACTCAGCTTCTTTGCTATCGGGATATTGTTTAATTACTTTCTCGTAAATGGGCAATGCGTTTTCGTAGTCAGCTAGTGAATAGTGTAAGCGGTATGCCTCATTATATAATTCTTTACTGGTCATATTAAACTCCTTTTAATTATTTTCTATTTTTTAAAAAGCACCGTTGGAGAATTATCTTTCTTATCGGTTATTAAGTAAAATCTTAATGAATTTGATGATTGTAGTACAAATCTATAAGTATGTTTTATGTCTATTCCATATTCTTCAAAAACAATAAAAGCCGTAAATTCATAAATTCCATTGTTTTTTATATTTTCTACAATTTCATTTCTATTATATGATTCCTTATAATCAAGAGGATCTGATATTTTTGATGTTATTACCATATTATTAGAAGTAAAGGTAAATGTCATTGTACCAGAAGCATCTTCCCAGCTTCCAATTATCCATTTTGGAGGATTAATAGAAGAAAAAATACCACAGCCAAAAAATAGAATAATTAGCAATAAAGAAACTATATTTTTCATTTTATCACCTCTTTATTATAATATTTCAAATTAAAACCCTTAGATAGTATTTCCAAATTAAAATAAGCCGCTTTAAAGCACGATCTTTTTTTAACCATCCCCAAAGACGTATTAAAAAAGATAATAAAACCCAGCAATACCACCTGATCTGAAAAGAGAGGTTGGTTTTCTTATATTTAGCTAATTTCTTTTATTGTATTGTTGATGCCAAAGCTCAATTTACTTCAAGGCATTGATAATTGCATTTTCAGCTTTATATGTTGGGCAAATAGTTCTAGATTTATCAGCATCTTGTTCTTTATTATATGGTGTATATGATGTATGTGTGCAAGAATTACCTGTGTCAAAAGAATAAATTTCATCTGCAGAGTAACTATCATCTGATGTAAAAATATATCTTGCCTTTACAATTACCTTCGTTTTGTTTTCAGCAATATTTAATACAACAATATTCATTTTTCCACTTAACTTTGCGTTATATCTTTTAACTAAATAATCAACATAATCACCCGTAAAACCACTTTTTTCTCCTGTATAATTATTTTTCCAAATTACTTCCCAGAATCCACCTGTAATAAAATCTGATGGGTTTGATACTCCAAAGTTTAGAGTAATTAAACCGGAAGCCTTTTCATAATTTTCTATTGAGAAAAAAGTGCTAGCTGAATATTCGATTAATTTTGACCACACTTCATCAAATGTCTTATCTAAAACAACAGAATAATTATTTTCATCAAAATCTTGTTCTGGTTTTAAATATGTTACATTGGCACTATAAATAGCACAACTAGATATAAAAACTATTGCCATGCATAAAGTATACATCATAACTTTTTTCATGCTTGATTCCTTTAAGTTTAAATAATAATAAAATTTAGGACTCTGAAATCATATAAACAAGTGATAGTTTGTGACAGTGTTACTTAGGTGTGTGGCGAGAATAGCGAAGTAAATTTAGATGAACTTGTTAGTGTATTTTCTAGCAAAGGTAGTTATCACTTAAAATAAAACGACTTGATATTTAGAAAAATATATCTCAAGTTACATTATAATTAGTGATAATATTATGAATAAATGTATTTTAACAAGGAGATTAACATGAAAAAAACTTTATTGTCTCTTTTTATTGTAATGCTTGGTATAAATTTTATATCAGCCAGTAGTTTTGTTGATCCTTTTAATTTAGAGATTGGAAAAACATACACCATTTCTAAAATAACTCCACTAATGCCTGAGGTCGATCCAGTAAATCCAGAATACGCACTAACAAAAATGATGCAAATACCTATGGGTGGGAAAATTAAACCCATTAAAGTTGAAATGAAAAATGGGAAACCATGGTATAAAGTTCTAGCTTCTGATCAAAGTAATAATATAATCGGATTTGGATTTGTTAATAGTACTGCGTTAATCGGACAAAATCTTGAGGTAATTAATTCAAACAGTAAAGCAAATACTAAAAATGAATCAAATTATTTATATGATATTGTTGAAGATGAAAATTATGATTTCCGTGATTTAAGTACCAAAAAATTTATTCATCGAATACAATATCGCGTTAAGTTAAAAAAAGAATATTCAGAAACTGAACTCACAGAGATCTCAAAGGAGATTATTTCACAGGCGCCAAAAGCAGAAGCTATTTCAATATTATTTTATCTTCCTGATACTGAAACAAATGGAGCATATACTGCAGGTCTGGCAACTTGGGCTCCAAATGGTAAATGGGAGGATGCTGATAAAAATTACACAAAGAAATTAATTGTAAAATATGGCGGTGCATTGGGGACACTTGATAAGAAGAATGTTATTGACTTACCTTTAAGTAAAAAGAAAGAGATGTTCTTCAATCTTGTAAAATACGAAGATCAGGGCATGAATGGTCATCAATCTTCTGCACAAATTGCAAAAGATTATGGAATAACTGTTGAAGAGGTAGACAAAATAGGCATAGAGGGTATATTAAAGAATTGGCCAATGCCATAACATTTACAATAGTTTGGAGAAATTTAATTAAAAAAAATAAAATATTTGTTTCAAAGGAGTTTCTCAAGGATAGCAAATTTGATATTTCTTGTCTAATATTAGAGGTTTAGAATTTGTTTTTTCTTTGTTTGAAATTCCTCTTCAGTAAGTATTTCCGAATCTCTAAGTTCAGCTAATTTTTTAATCTCATCAGCTACTGAGTTTTGATGGCCATTTTCTTTTTTATATTCTTTAGGATATTTAGATAATTCATTTGTTATTGCTTGTTGTATTTTATTTATATTTTTTCTGTTTTTGCCCATATCACCATATAATCCTGGGGCATTGGCGCCCATTCCAATTTTGGGAGTTGAAATGATGTTAATATCAGAAAGAGAATCTTCGACTTTTATAATGTTTATTGTGATTGTTTCTCCCCAAGAAAATAAGGATATTTTTGCTTTCAAATAAATTACTTTGGCGATGTCATCTTTTTTATCAATTGAAAAACTTTCTAATAATCTACAAGTATCAAGGCATGCTTTATAAACTGTCTTCTGTGAGTAGTTGACTTGTATGCGGCCTTCGTGATCAGTAACAGACATGATATACTCCTTATTAAATGCTTAGAAATTAGTAATACTTTAGTGAAATTATAGTTATTGAAACTTACAAATACTTACGTCACTTTATTTTAATAGGATAATTGATCATAAATATATTTTTGCATTTCATAATCTCTTGGATACTTGCTTTGAGCGCTTGATTTTGCGTATGAACTTGGTCGAGATTTCATATATGCTTTCGCTGCAACTTGATTATCATAGATATACTTCTGCATTTCATAATCGTTTGGATATTTTTTTAATGCAATATTTTTTACTTCAAAATCCTTGACAAAACCCATATATCTTTTTGCGGACACTTGATTATCATAGATATATTGTTGCATTTCATAATCGTTTGGATATTTAAAAGTAGCTATTCTTTTCACTTCATTATCAGATACACTAGTCATATAGTGATAAGCAGACAGCTGATTTTTATAGACATATTGTTGCATCGAATAATCATTGGGGTATTTCTGTTTAGCAAAATCTCTAATTTTTGTTTCAATTGATTGACTAAAACTCATTGAACAAATTAAAATTAATAGAATACAGATTTTCAATAATTTTTTCATAATTCTATTCTCCTACTTTTTATATTTTATTCCACTGGTTGATTTTAAATATAATTGCTCGAAATATTTCATTCTTAGGATAATTCTTTCATCAATATCGTCAATTATACTTGAAAGCATTAAACTTCTCCCAAATAAAGAAACACCCGCCCCACTTTTTTCCAATAAACCATCAGCCGAAGAGATAAAAGGATAATCTAATCCTATTCTCCAATAAACTATAGTTTTACCTTCTGGTAATGCACCAAGTGGTTGAATAACAAAAAATCCACAAAAAATCCTAAAAGCAATAGTTAATACTAAAAACAGAATTATCAATATGAGAATTATTTTTTTCATATAATCACTCTAGTTACTGTTTAAAAGAAATACGTACTTTTTATTTTGATTAAGCAACATTTATTCTGTAAAAAGGTTTTTGATTCATATTTAAGTTTTCCGTATCCATTTCAAAGTTAAGATATTTTTTCCCTGTCACCCAATTTTCATGATGTTCAACTAAAACAGCCGTCACCAGACGTAAGCAAGATGCTTCGTTTGGAAATAATCTTGCAACCCGGGTTCGGCGTTTGATTTCCTGATTCAATCGTTCAAGCCCATTGCTGGTCCGTATGCGTCTTCGATGAGATTTCGGGAAATCAAAGACCGTCAAGGTTTCATCAATATTATTTTCCAGCCATTCTGAAAATCGCGGTGCTTTATCTGAATAAAATTCAACTATTTCCTTACTCTTTTCAATGGCTTGTTCTTTATTAAGAGAATCAAAAATGTATTTTACAGCATCGGCCAGATCTCTTTTCATGGCTTTGTTCGGGGCATAATCCTGAGCGTTCTGCTGAAAATGAAATTGACAGCGTTGCCATCTTATACTCGGGTATATTGCTTTTCGAGCAGCTTTTAGGCCGCTATGATCATCACTAACAAAAAGTTCAACACCATGCAACCCTCGTTGTTGAAGGCTTTGTATAAAATGACGCCAATGCACTTTTGCTTCGGAGAGTTCAGCACTGACACCCAGTATTTCACGCTTGCCCGTGCGGGTATTGACTCCCATTGCAATCAATATTGCCATATCCCTTACACTGCCGCCATGACGGATCTTTTCATAACGAGCATCTAAGTAAACATAGTGGTATGGATCTTCTAATTTACGCTCCCTGAATGCATTTAAGCTCATATCCAGTTCAGCGGATAAACGGCTGACTTGTGTTGAACTGATGGATGTACCGCAAAGCTGTTCCGTGATCGCCTTCACTTTCCGGGTTGATACTCCCTGAATATACATCTCGGCTAAAGCCAGTTTTAATGCTTTCTCACTACGGCAGCCTTTCTCCAAACTTGAGGGATAAAAGCTGATATCTCCTCGCACTTGGGGTATTTGAAGATCCAGCTTCCCTAAAGAAGTACTGTACTTCTTAGGCTTAAAGCCATTTGCATATCCCAAACGTTCTTCATTACGTTCATAGGGTTGGGCATGCAATACCTGGCTGCGTTCTATTTGCATGGCTTGATTGAAAATAAGCTCCACCGATTCTTTGAATTTTTCCGGTCCGTACTCAATTAATAGTTCCATTACATCTTCAATTATATTATCTTTTTTTAGGCTCATCGTTTTTCCTTTCTTTGTTTAACGATATCTTCAAATATCGGAAAACGTTGGGCCTTTTTACAGAAAGAAATTTACACTACCTTTATTTTTCATGTATAAAGCTAATTACTATGTAAATTAGATATTAAACACTTAGTACACAAGTAATTGTTTTGTAGCAATATTACCTAGGTATACAACAAAATAAACCAAGTAAATTTATTTAAACTCGTTAGATTTTGTGTATTCTATAGCGAATATATAATCTGCGTTAACAGCGTGATAATATTACAGATAAGCATGTATTCTTAAAGACATGATACAAACTGTCATTTTAACTCCGCCCTTTCTCGCATGATTTCCCGACCTTCCGGTAAGAGCGATTATATTTTATTATTTAATAATAAAAGAAAAACGATGAATCACATTATTACATAAAAAAGAAAATATAATTTGGATATTCCTGAAAAATATACTACTTTTTCAGGAAATATAAATAAGAGAAAACCGTATGAAAGACTATAATAAAGCGCTATTCTATATAGCAGGAAATCGAAGGGGTTGGATATTTACTCCAAGTGATATGATGGGTAATTTTACTCGTAGGGAAGCTGATGACAATATAAAATATCTCTTAAAGAAAGGAAAGATTAGAAAGATAGGTCGAGGATTATACGATTATCCAAAATATAGTGAGCTTCTTCAACAGAATTTAAGTCCCAATATGGATCAGGCTGCCAATGCTATTGCCAGGAAATTTAATTGGCGCATTGAGGTATCGGGAGAAACAGCATTGAATATGTTAGGACTATCGACTCAGGTACCGGGAAGATATGTTTTTATATGTGATGGTCCCGATAGGTCATATGATATTTTGGGTACCAGTCTTGAATTTAAAAAATCTGTATTAAAAGATATTGGGTTTAAATACAAAGAGAGTTCATTGATCGTTCAAAGTTTGAAATCTCTTGGAAAAAATAATATTGATAATAACACGGTCAATCTGATCAGAAATAAAATAAATCCTAAGATGTATGCTAAAATCCTTAAGGACACAAAGAATACAAAAAACTGGATCTATGAATATATTAAGCTAATTTGCAGGGAGGACGAATGAATAAGGTTGCAAATTTAAGTAAACAGGAACGTCGAGAACTGTTTAGTGAAACAGCCTATTTGTTGAATAATCGCGCAAACAGACTGCATCTTGAGGAGTCAATTGCTCAAATGGAAGCAGGTCAGGCAAGTGAAAGAGAATTGATCGAAGAAAAATGAGGGTTGTTTTTTATACTCCCTCGCTGTCATTTTAACTCCACCTATTTCGCATAATTCCCCTAAATTCTCACCTCTTCTACGCTCTTTCAGAGCTTCGAAGAGCAGGCTTTTCACCTGTTTATCCTCTTACCTTCTCAACCTCTCACCTTCTCACCTTCTCACCTTCTTACCTTCTTACCCTCTTACCCTCTCATCTTTTCTTTATGTGGATTTGAAAAGCTGTAATGAATACATGAACTCGAACATGCATCCACACAAGATCCGCATAAAATGCATTCATCGTGGAGGATATGGCCGGTTTGGCACATGGCATGGACATCCAGGTTCATGGGACAAGCGCGATTGCAAAGTTCGCAATGGACACAGCTGTCTTTATCCGTTTCCAAATGCAAGCGGGGGATATGAAGCAGATTTCCTAATATTTTTCCACTGATCATGAAGGGTGCTATCCAGCATAAATGACGGCAAAAAGAACGATTTCCAATGATGAATGCCATGCCCACAATAATAGCAAGCACCGAGTAATAAATAATGAATTTCCAGGGCTCATCGATGGATATTTTAAGGGGCATTTCATAAAAGAAATTCAGAAAAACCGGCTGTTTTGCTACGACGAACATAACGGTCAGTCCCAGTATCCAGGGGATCCAAAAAAGGAATTTGATCCAGCCTTTAGCAGGATTAGTCGGTTTTTTGCGAATGGATGAGCACACATCCTGCAAGCCCGACATCGGACATATCCAGCCGCAAAATGCCCGTCCCAAGGTAAAGGATAATAAGAATAAGCCAATATAAATGATCGTCGCACCTGCCAAAACGGCTTCGGCGGCTGCCTGAAAGGGTAGGAAAGGGGAAAAAAGGAATATCGTTAAGGGGAATAAGAGAAAAGAGATCAGCAATAAACTTTTACGTATCTTTTGTCTCATATCTGCTCCTTGGTTAATTCGAATATTTTTCGTCTGTTCTTTTCAATTTGAACTAGTCGGAATTTCCGACGGGTTGCCTTTTCACTTAATTCAGCATTAATTCATAGTTTATCATTCATAATTCATCATTTCTTCTCGAATTTCTTCCGTCTGTTCTCTCTGTGCACGGCATTGGCTTCGCTATGATCTTCTTCTACGCGATATCGATTGAAAAAATCTTTATAAAATTGCGGGAAACGATCTTCCATAAGAGCTTGTCGTGCCTCATGGGTCAGTTGAACAAAAAAGTGAATATTATGTATACTGTTCAAACGCATCCCGAGTATCTCGTTCTGGCGATAGAGATGGTGCATATAAGCCCGCGTGTGATTTTTACATGCGTAACAATCACAGGTCGGATCTAAAGGTGTGAAGTCATTTTTGTATTGTTGGTTCTTTAAATTGATCTTTCCGTCCCAAGTATAAACAGAGCCGTTCCGGGCATTGCGGGTAGGGAGGACGCAGTCCATCATATCCACACCGCGTGCGATGGAGTGAATAATATCTTCGGGTTTGCCCACTCCCATCAAATAGCGAGGCTTATCTTTAGGTAGGGCATCACAGACCGTTTGGGTCAGGTCGTACATCATCTGTTTAGGCTCACCGACCGCCAAACCGCCGATGGCATAGCCGTCAAAGCCTTCATCAGTTAAGAATTTTACGCTTTCCAGTCGAAGATTTTCGTAGACCGATCCCTGAACAATAGCAAAAAGTGCCTGTGTGTGATCCCACATTGGATCTTTTGATCGCAGATAATCCTTAGACATTTTTTCCCAGCGGTGTGTGACCGCAAGGGAGTTTTTGGCATACTCGTAATCACAGGGATAAGGTGTGCATTCATCAAAAACCATCACGATATCGGAACCGAGTATACGTTGGATCTCCATGCTGACTTCGGGAGAGAACTGATGCAAAGAGCCATCTATGTGTGAGCGGAAGGTAGTGATATCGCCCTCGATCTTGCGTAAATGAGCAAGAGAAAAAACCTGGAAACCACCGGAATCCGTTAAAATGGGTTTGTCCCAATTCATGAATTGGTGTAGACCGCCTGCGCCTTGCATGACTTCCATACCGGGTCGTAAATAGAGGTGGTAAGTGTTTCCAAGAATGATCTGAGCCTTGGCTGCTTTCAATTCATCATTGGAAAGGGCTTTTACGGTCGCATGCGTACCGACCGGCATAAAAATGGGGGTTTCTATTTTGCCATGATCCGTTTGAATAAGTCCGGCCCGGGCAGATAGCGTATTTGATTCTTTTTGTAAAGTAAATTTCATAAGAGAAATATAACGAAAAAAAGGTCAAAGAATAAAGGCAAAAGATGAAAGAATGAAAGCAAATAGGGGTGCTTTTTGCGATTTATTTCCGAAAAACATATGTAGGGGCAAGGCGTCGGGAGCCTGTGATTATCAAAATTAAGAAACATGTCATCCCGGAAAACTTGCCGGCGGCAAGTTTATCCGGGATGACATATCTGTTGTTGGCCCCCGGCCCCCGATGTTTCGGGGTCGTTTCAGGATGACCCGCGAGCCTCTCAACATTTCAGCAATTCAATTTCCTCTCCAAAATTCATCATCCCCGCTTCGCCAAGGTTCAGCAGGGCAGGTGAACCATCGAAAAGTTCCCTGAACCCCACACCTTACACCTTTACACCTCTATACCTCTTACCCCAAACCCCTAAGTATTCTTCTTTGTGGTACTTTGTGTACTTCGTGTCTTTCCAACTTCGCCAAGGCTTCGCTGGATAAATGTGTGAGGTCTTATAAGCTTCATCTGCAATATGTCATCCATGTCTTTCTTGCAAACATCAAAAAAAGAAGATAAATTAGGAACATCGTTTTAGAACGCTGGTAAAACCTTTACAATCAAAGGATATGCATATTGAAGAAGATTGCAGGAATCGTCATTTTACTTTCATTCGCGCTGGCCTTTGCCTCAGCGGGTAGCATCGACATCGCCTATCCCACACCTCAAACCCTCTCAGTCAAACTTGATCCGGGGGAATTTCATACTTATACCTGGTATGAGGAGGGGAAGGAGTTTACCCGTTTTAGCTTTGATCGATCCAATAATATTAATTCAAACGAAGCACTCAGCTATGAAATACTTCAGTTCCCGATCGCGATAGCCGGCCGTTTACCCTCTGTGAATGTGCAGGTATTGAAGACGGCGGATTTTAAGCATCGTGTAGATGACAATACACTTTTTCAGTTGAGCGATATCCGTCAATTCCGTGATCAGCGTTTTGTATATCTTACCATTAATCCATTTTTGAAGAACGGCAAAGTCGCCACTGAATTGGCAATTAATATCAATCTCCATGAAGCTCCCGGAAGAGATATTACAAATAAAACAAATCGAATATTTTTAAATCAGAAGTATGCTGATGGACTTTCAGGAAGGCAAAACATATCTGTCAAGTCATTTAAAAAAGCAAAAACTTTTACGGGAGACTGGCTGGATATCCGGATCAGTGAAGAGGGGATTTACTCCCTGAATAGAGCTGATCTTCAAAACACCGGCCTGACCGCCGATATTGACGATAACAATTTGTATTTATATGCCGGACCGGTTTTTGGTGCTCCTTTAAGAGATCACTTTCCCGATTCAGTTGATTTTCATTTAAAACAAGTCCCTATGCTTTTTCTGGATGCAGCAGAGGATGAAGATGATCAATGGATATTCTATGCGACACCGACATCTGTTTGGGAAAGAGGAACGGATATTTCAAGTATTCGCTACATGGAATTTATTCGCAATAGCTATGAAGATGATCAGCATTTCCGCCTTTTCGTAGGCTCAAGTAGTGAATCGCCTTTAAGAATGGCTCAGGAAACTCCGGTTTTCACCGGCAGCGAAGAAGAACAGCTTTACACTTTTCAACGATTACATTACGAAGAAGAACTTATCAATCCCGGTAAGGGTGGAGAATTATGGTTGGGAGAACGCCTTTCTGCAAATAATCAATTTCCCTTCTATTTGAATAATCTTTATGATCAGGATGATATCACGGGCGCACTGCGCGTCGGAGTTGGTATGACAACTACCGGAGGACATGCGTTCAAAGCATATGTTGCCGATTCTCTTGTTTATGATATTTATGCATCACTCTCTAAAAGTTCCGATGACTACGATTATGAAAGTTCTGTCACCCGAAAAAAAGATTTAATTTTACCCAATTCAATACTTAGCGAAAATCTAAATGTTAACATTACCTATAACGGTGAGTTTCCGACGAGTGAAGGATTTATTGATTTTATTGATATTATTTATCCCGTTTACCCTCAGGCAATTGACGGGCAATTGTCATTATGGTTTTTAAAAGATCCTGAAGATAAAAAGATTCGGGTTACCGGATTGAACGGTTCATTGTCCTATGTGTTTTCAATTGAAGATCCCTTTCAAACATCATATTTCCCTGCCAGCGGTTCCAGTGCGGATATTTTTGTCCCCGCTTCGGAGACCAGTTCTTCATTTTATGTTGCGAACGAAGGACATTTTAAATCACCTGCAAGTATATCGATCTTGCCTGATTATGAAGCTTTGTGTACCGCTGATCATGCTTCACAAGTTGACTTTATTATTATTACACCCGATGCCTTTCTTTCAGAAGCTACCAGACTTGCCGCTTTCAAAGAAACCCGAAGTTCTCAGCCATTGACCACCTTAGTGAAAACATACAGTGAGATCATTGGGCAATATAATGCCGGTAACCGTGATCCCTATGCCATCTGGCATTTTCTTGCCGACATGTATAAACAGGCACCGGGTCCGAAACCACTTTATGTTCTTTTATTTGGAGACGGTCATTATGATTATCAAAACAGAATATATTCTGCGCCGGTCTATATCCCATATCTTTATGAGTCAAATATTATGTGGCCTTGTGATGATATCTATGTAATGGTCAATTCTGCCACGGATCTATCTGATGACATGGCGATCGGACGCATACCTGCCAACTCTGTAGATGAAGTACGATCCGTCGTTGACAAGATTATAGAATATGACAATCGGGAAAATCCCGGAGAATGGCAGCTCAATGCCATGCTGGTTGCCGATGATCCGACTGATCTTGCACAGGGCTCCAGTTTTGTAGGGCAAACTATATTTATTCGCGATTCCGAGCGCTTGTATAATGATCATTTTCCTAAAGTGATGCAGACAAAGAAAGTATATCTTACGGAATATCCCGAACGCTATATTACCGAACTTCAGACCATGGGACGTGATGGTGCGCGCGAAGATATTATGGAGACTTTTCTGAATGGGGTTTCCTTTGTGAATTATTACGGACACGGCGATCCATCCGTATGGACTCAGGAAAAAGTATTTGTAAGTAACGATCTTGTCCGTTTGGATGTAAATCACCAGTATCCGCTTATTTTAGCGGCGACATGCAGTTGGGGACGATCTGATATGCCTGATTTCCAGAGTATGGCAGAGGAAATTGTAACCATGGATGCAAATGGTGCCATTGCAACAATAGCGACCGTTCGATCGGTGTTTCATGGAAGTTCCACATCAGCCAATGTAAAATTTGTAGAGGATTTCACGACCGGATTGTTCGAAGGAAATCCGGATTATGCGTATACTCCCTTAATGGGTGATGCCGTGCTTTATGCCAAGAATGAATCAAATAATTTATATGGGACGACAAAAATCAATAATAATATGAAATTCATGTACTTTGGTGATCCGACACTTCTTCCAGCGTTCCCGCAAAACGCAGGCATGATCGATTCAATAAGTCGTGATACGCTACGGGCTTTGGATAGAGTTACATTGAACGGTCGAGCTCTTAGCCGGGAAGGGAATGATCCCGGTCTGAATGATCTTGAAGGAAAGATCACGATCTATGATAACGATTATAGAGTAAGCCGTGAGTATGTTTATAATACTTCAGGCAGTACTTCATTGGTAAGTTATTATCTTGAAGGTAATCGCTTGTTCAACGGTAATATTTCTTTTAATGGGAATTCTTTTAGCACAGAGGCATTTATTCCTAAAGATATTCAATATCATGGCACTGAAGGTAAGGTTCGTATGATGTATTGGAATACTGACCGGCAATTTGACGGTTCGGCCGCTATTGACGATATTCATGTGGGCAGTATCAATCCTGATGCTTCATCTGATATCCTTGGTCCCAATATTTCAATTTATTCGGGAGACATTGAACTACAGAATGGTGCTGTGATCTTTGATACCAGTACATTTCGCATAGTGTTTGAAGATCAAAGCGGTATCAACATTACGGGAACGACCGGTCATGTCCTGGAAATGTCGATCGATAATGCTCAGCAAGTGGTTGATCTCAGTGAGCTTTTTGTCTATAAGCAAAATGATTTTACCGAAGGGAATGTAGAATTTCCCGTAGATAATTATCTTGATGAAGGTGAACATTTGATCGAAATATCGGCCTTTGACAATTATAACAATTTTTCTCAGGTAGAACTTTCACTTACCGTCTTGCATGAAGGGGATGATCTGGTGCAAAATCTGGTCAATTTCCCCAATCCTTTCAAAGACCAAACGGATATCACTTTTTCTTCGGCTTTTAGCGGGCTTGCAGATCTGCGGATCTATACCATATCAGGTAAACCCGTAGCCGGGTTAAGCGATATTTCAATTCATTCGGGTTTTAATGCCATTCCTCTGGTCGCTGAAGATGATTATGGCCATCCGCTTGCAGCTGGCATATACTTTTATGTGTTGGAAGTAGAGACAGGAGATGAAACTATCAAGCAATATAATAAGATGGTGGTATTACCATGATCGTTCAACCCGATCTACCGGTGATCCTGGCTTCTGCTTCTCCTCGCCGCAAAGAATTACTGGAACAACTTGGCTTAAGTTTTAAGGTTGTTCCGGCTCATATCAGCGAAACTATTCTCCCAAACGAAATGCCGCTTGAACATGTCCGTCGTTTGGCGGAGGAAAAGGGGAGAGCTATCACCGATTTGTATCCCGAGCATTTTGTTATTTCGGCAGATACTATTGTCGTTTATCATGGAGAAATATTGGGGAAACCTGTTGATAAAGCAGATGCTTTTAGAATGTTACGCCTATTATCGGGAAATAAACATGAAGTAATTACTGCATTCTCCATTTTGTGCGGATCTAAAAAAACATATATGACTGAAGATGAATTGACCGAAGTTCGGTTTCGTGATCTTTCAGACGAAGATATTCATGAATATATTGAAGGCGGTTCACCCATGGACAAAGCCGGGGCATATGGGGTACAGGATGTAAGTGCAAATCTCGTACGAAGCATTTCAGGATGTTATTATAATGTTATTGGTTTTCCAATTGCGCACTTTAAAGAGACATGGGATAAGCTTTTTTTATCAAAATAATTCCCATATCAATTACATTTTCTATAATCATTAAATAAGTTGATCATTTTCCTTCAAGTCATGTTGAAGCAGTGTTTATTCAGATTTGATCTTCAATAATTCAGCAAGTGGAATTACGAGTCCCAAGACTGCTGCGATCCTCAGGGTTGTTCCCCATGCGACCATGGCTGAACCTTTAAAGATCACATTGAAGAGAAAACTGACAAGCATACCGGCAAGAAATGCAAGGGCTCCAACAATAAGACAATTCAGAACTAAATTCCAAAATTTCATATTTACCTCCTATATTTTGGACTGCACTATAAAAACGTTTTTTCGCAGAAAGAGGTATTTGAAGAGGGTCAGCTGATAATTTATAAGGGTTAATCAGAAATTAGAAGATTCAAGATATTCACATCAATAAGTCGTGGGTACTTTCAATAATAGTATCCTGTTTAAAATAACATACCAATTTAATGGTGTTCTAAAGAAAAATAAAGAAAAAAAAATAATAAGTTAAAAAGCTGAAATAAAGAAAAACCCCGCATATGTGGGGTTTTTCTTTATTGTATGTCAGAGATTCATTTACTTCTCTTCGTCGACGACCTCAAAATCAGCATCTTCGACATCTTCAGCTTTTTCTGCACCGGCATTAGGATCAGCACCGGGAGCACCGCCCATATCGGGTCCACCCGCTTGTTCCTGTGCCTGCTGAGCCTGAGCATAGACTTTCTCAGAGATCTTCATCATGGCCTGATTAACCGCTTCCATCTTTTCGGTGATCTCTTCGGGGTTATCAGACGTCTTGACTTTTTCCAGTTCGGCTAATGCGTCTTCAACCGGTTTTTTATCGGAGTCTTCGAGCTTGTCGCCCATATCGTCCAAAGCCTTCCGTGTTGAGAAGAGGGTCTGTTCAGCTTGATTGTGGGTTTCCACTTTCTTGCGGAATTTTTCATCTTCTTCAGCATGCTTTTCAGCTTCGCCGGTCATGTTGTCAATTTCCTGATCAGACAAACCGCTTGAAGATTCAATGCGGATGTTTTGTTCTTTATTGGTAGCTTTATCTTTGGCAGATACGTTCATAATGCCGTTGGCATCAATATCAAAACTGACTTCGATCTGTGGGATACCGCGAGGTGCTGCAGGAATACCGTCCAGGATGAAACGACCCAATGTTTTATTGTAAGTTGCTTGTGAACGTTCACCCTGAAGAACATGGATCTCAACCTGAGGTTGATTGTTCGCTGCGGTAGAAAAGATCTCTGATTTCTTGACAGGGATAGTTGTATTTTTTTCGATCAGTTTGGTAAATACACCACCGAGGGTTTCAATTCCGAGTGAAAGGGGAGTAACATCCAAAAGAAGAACATCTTTCACATCACCTTGTAAAACGCCACCTTGGATAGCCGCACCAACAGAAACGACTTCATCCGGGTTGACGGTTTTATTCGGTTCTTTACCGAAGATATCTTTAACCAACTTTTGAACGGCAGGGATACGGGTTGAACCACCTACGAGGATGACTTCATCAATGTCCGAAGCTTTCAAGCCGGCATCTTTGATCGCGTTTTCACATGGTTTGCGTACGCGGGATACCAAATCTGCAGTCAACTGATCGAATTTTGCACGGGTCATAGAAACGGTCAAGTGTTTTGGACCTGATGCATCAGCGGTAAGATAGGGTAGGTTGATCTCTGTCTGCATAGACGTTGAAAGTTCCATTTTGGCTTTTTCAGCGGCTTCTTTTAAGCGCTGGACAGCCATAGGATCTTTGGAAATATCCATGCCTTCTTGTTTCTTGAATTCAGCCAGAAGGAATTCGATAAGCTTTTGATCAAAATCATCACCACCCAAGTGAGTATCGCCGTTGGTGGATTTTACTTCGAATACGCCGTCACCGATCTCAAGGACTGAGATATCAAAAGTACCGCCACCTAAATCGAATACAGCAACTTTTTCTTCTTTGCCTTTATCCAGACCATAAGCAAGTGCAGCGGCTGTCGGTTCATTGATGATACGCTTTACTTCCAAACCGGCGATCTTACCGGCATCTTTGGTTGCCTGGCGTTGTGAATCGTTAAAGTAAGCCGGTACGGTAATAACCGCTTCGGTCACTTTTTCACCCAGATAATCTTCAGCGATCTGTTTCATTTTTTGAAGGATCATAGCTGAGATCTCAGGGGGAGAATATGTTTTTTTGTCAATTTTTACTCTAACATCCTTGTTCTTGCCTTGTTCAACGGTGTAAGGTACTTCAGATATTTCATTGGCCACTTCACCGTACATACGGCCCATAAAGCGTTTAATACTATATATGGTATGTCTGGGGTTGGTCACGGCCTGGCGTTTGGCAGCGGCGCCCACAAGGCGTTCTCCGTCCTTTTTAAAACTTACAACAGAAGGTGTTGTACGATTACCTTCGGCATTAACTAAAACCTTTGGCTCGTTCCCCTCCATGATCGAGACACAGGAATTCGTCGTTCCTAAGTCAATTCCAATAATTTTACCCATTTCGTTCTCCTTTTTTATCATTACCGGACATGCTGGGTAGCGCTGTCCGTTGTGTTTCTGTTATATATCAATTCGGAACTCTTTCCGACATATCTTAAGTTGCAAATATCGTGCCAATGGTAAAATAATGACAAAATGGCATATATGTGTGCCTGTGAAGAATTAGAGTTGACAAATTAGTCAAAAAAGAGAAGTCAGAAGCCCCTTCTTCGTCACCCCGAAGTTTTGGGGTGACGAAGAGGTGTAAGAGTGTAAGGTGTAAAGCTTGCTCTCCGAATCCGTCGGCTAGCGGGGAAGGATGCCTATTCCGGTTTTAAGACAGAATAATAATTATATATTGTGTCATCCCGGAAAACTTGCCGGTGGCAAGTTTATCCGGGATCTAAACAATGTTGCTGCATTTTTAATTAAATGGAGTAATCAATAAATGAGATCCCGGATAAGATAGCCGCGGGCTATCTTTCCGGGATGACATGTTTCTTGATTTTGATAACCGCCGGCCCCCGAAGCTTCAGGGTTTCGGGATGACATTTTCTCTTTCTTCATATCACTACTATAGGTATAGTTTCAGGACATTCTTGGCACAAGCAACTTCCTCTCACGCCCGCCCTTCGTATCCGCCAGCCGGCGGAGTAGAAGGGTCTTACGTCACTCGTTAAGGTTTTATTGGTTCAACAAAATAATATTCCTATATTAGCTTCAAGTTAAGGCTAATTATTTTAATGGATTCTAACAAATGACAACCCCACCATTTATTGGCAGTTCTGCAGTTTTAAATTTTACGATCGACGAAGTTCTGGAAAAGCTGGATATACAGATATTATATAAATCCCGTTGGAAAATGGGAAATGGCGGGGAGGAAATGCTGAAAGATCTGTTGGAAGATGAACGCATATTATCTTCAATGCGCCCTGCTGCAGTGTACGGTTATTTTCCGGTTTATCGCGATGGCGCAGATCTGATCTTAAACAATGATGTTCGATGGGAATTTCCCGAGCTAAAAGGTGAGATCATTTCAGAGTATTATAAGACGAAGGAAGAGGGCGGAGATTTTATCCCTCTGACCGCCGTAACGATTGGTGAAAAAGCGGTTGCATTGTCTAAAGAGATGTATAAGAAAAATGATTATGCCGAGTATTTTCTTCTCTATGGTTTGGCTGCAGAATGTACTGAGACTTTGGCTTCCATTGTGAACCAAAGAATTAATAAAGAACTTGGTATTACAAAAAGTTTACGTCGTTCATTCGGTTATCCGGCGTGTCCGGATCTGTCCTATCAAAAACCACTTTTACAGTTTCTGGAAGCAGAACGAATTTCATTAAGTTTGTCTACATCAAATCAGCTGATCCCTGAGTTTTCGACAACGGCGTTTATTTTACATAATATCTAAAATTGAAATATAATATGTCATTTCGACCGGAATGAATCCGTCAATAGACGGATGAATGTAGTGGAGAAATCTCAAACGACAAGTATTTTGAGTAGTTTGAGATCTCTCCGCTTCACTCCCCAAGCGCTTTTGGGTCGTTTCGGTCGAGATGACAAAAGATTAAGGAATATTAAGTGAGCGAAGTAAAACGGCAATTGAATCTCTTTCAGGTTATCTCAATTATTATCGGACTGGTAATTGGCAGCGGCGTGTTTATCAATATCGCACCTGTTCAAAGAGCTACAGGATCTCCCGGATTAGCCGTGATAGCCTGGGCGGTCGGTGGCCTGTTTATGTTACCGCAAATATTTATTTATGCTGAACTTGGCACTGCTTATCCCGGTCAGGGATTTGGGTACTTATACCTTCAAAAAGCCGGAAGTCCTATGCTGGCTTTTCTTTATACATGGACTGCTTTCTGGACCTCTGATATGCCTTCGATCACAATCTTGAGTATTGCCGCGATCTCGGCATTGGATGTTTTCTTCCCTGCTCTGACTGTTAATGCTATGTCGACCAAAATGCTGGCGATCGGTGTCATTGTTATTCTGACCGCGATCCATATTCGTTCAGTAAAACAAGGCTCATGGATACAAGTAATTCTGACTGTTTTAAAGATCATTCCGCTGGTTATTATAGCAATTTTGGGTTTGTTCTATTTTAAATCACCGAATTTATTTATTGAACCTCACCTTATAGAACCCGCTAAACATTCTATCTTTTGGTTGGTTATGATGGGAGCGGCGGGTACGGTCTGGAGCTATGCCGGATTCCCGAATATCATGTATATGGCGGGGGAGGTAAAAAATCCTAATCGCAATATCCCTATTGCTCTCATCGGAAGCGCGCTTTTTGTGACTTTAATGTACATTCTGATCTCTTTTGCAACGGGTGCATTGATCCCGCACGAAGAAGTGATCCAAACCCAGGGCTTTTTGAACCCTTTTAAATATTTACCCGCATTTGCAACCATTGCAGCCGGATTTTTAGCCATCGCCGCATTTATATCATGTATCGGTGCAACGAATGTTTGTGTTATGAGTCAACCGCGTTTACAGTATGCTATGGCTAAAGACGGCCTCTTTTTTAAAACTTTTGCAAAGATCCATCCAAAATACGGGACACCGGTCAATTCCATTCTGCTTCAATCGGGTTTTGCCATTATTCTGGTTTTTATCAGCCAGGATACACTTGACACGCTTTTGGGTTATTTTACCTTTTCATATCTTTTGCAAAATATTTTAGTTTATGGCAGTATCTTTTGGCTAAAAAAACGTGATGATTATCATCCATCATATCATTCACCCATGTGGAAGTTTATGACAGTTCTTGCGATCATTCTTCCATTCCCGTTGATCATCGCCAGTTTTAGTACTTTTCCTTTGATCGGGCTTTTATTCAGCATTGGCTTTACCTTAGTCGGTATTCCGGTTTATTATATTTTTAAACATCGTTTGAATGCTGAATAAAGACCTCACACAAAGCCACAAAGTACACAAAGCCACAAGTAATTTAGGATAATATCCTATTTGCTAATTCTTAATATTTTATTCACTCAATAAGCCTTAATACATTATATATCTTCATAGTTTGAGCAATAATTTGCACCATGCACCTAGTGCCTTAGTGATCTTCGTGACTTTGTGAGATGTATTAAGGATTCAGTATTATACTTAAAGCAGTTTCAATCACCGTATCATAGCCTTGTTGCATATCAGAACTGTCAAGAATTGCATAGTAGTCAGGCGGAATTCCATTTTCATAGTTTAAGCCATCCGGAGTAAGTGTTCTTGTAATGGAAAAACGATAGGTCCAGCCGTTGGGTAGTTGTCCGCCATTCGGCATACCCAATCCGCCACCGGTCGTATCACCGACAAGGAAAAGATTATCCAGCGCTAAAGTTGCCAATGAGAACATGGAGGTTGCACTGTAAGATCCTCTGTCGATCAAGACAGCAATGGGCTTATTATAGTGAAGCACCGTATCATAATGCGTGGCATATATTTCTTCCTGTTCCGTAAATTCATCATAACCGGGACCGGATTTAATGCAGGTTGTGTAGATCGCATCTTCAAATAAAGTAAAATATGACAGCAATTTAAAAATATTCATCATATAACCACCGCCATTTTGGCGCAGGTCCAGGATCATGCCTTCCGTATCTTTATAACGATTAAAGATGTATAGCATATTCTCATCGGAGAATAGATCGGAGAATGATGCATATCGGACATAAGCAACCTGTCCATTTTCAATAAAATCATGTCTGAACGGACCGGTAATGTAATAGTCGGTACCAAGGTAATGATCTTGAATAAATCGGTAATCGATATTTTTAGGACCGAGTTTGCTTATATCGAAACGAGAGATATTGAATTCAGAGAACAGATTAACATGACCGTCTTTTAATTCATTAAGCATAGATCCCAAATAAAAGAAAAGTGAATCATTTGAAAGATCGGCCTGGATATTGGGAGAATATCTTGAATAAACTTCATCCCAGTCCACATTTTTGACGTCAAAATAGGCATATTGTTGATCGACTTTATCCCAGAGATATTCAAAGGTCGTTACCGGATCTGAAGATATTTCGGGTGTGAAAAACAGTTTTTCACAGGATGTCAGCAGTGTAATAACAGTAAGAAATAATATGATGGACTTATATTTTAATGACATGTTAATCCAATTTAAAATAATAAGATAATTGCAGGTTATGGCTTGCTGTTTCCAAACGATATATATCTTTTGCTCCGCTTGTGAACATTTTCCATAAATAAGTTATATCCATGGCATTACCATTCGGTAAAAATAATCTTATTCCAATTTTGTTTTGCATACGGAATCCACCCAGGAAATAGTGCTTGTCAAATAAGATTCCACTACCATCAGGAACATAAGAGAATTTCGGACGTGCGTTAAAAAGCAATACCGGCAGATCAATGTTATAGAAAGCGGCATACTGAGTTTTAGGAATAGTATGGCGTTTCAGTTTTTTTTCCGGTCTCTCGAAAACATAAGTGATCTGTGCCTGGGCAGACATGGAAGCAAACAGATCAATATTGAATGATGCATTCTCATATGCCGGATTAAAAGCTCCTGCCACAGATGTGGAAAGCCGACCGCCTGCCTTAAAAAAGATATCCGACCTGGAAAATACCGGTATAGTATGTAAATAGGATAATTGAATTTCTTCCGAAAAATAGCCTAAGGTATAATTCGGATTGATGAATCCGCCAAAATAGTTGGTATTCATTCTATATTCCCAGGTTCGCTCAGCGCTTTCCGAAAGACATCCAAATACAAGAATGCCTGAGATACCCCGGTAAAGTAAAGGTGATGTGCCCATGTCTTTGTAACTACCGAATCCACTTCCAATCCCCGAGCATAAAAATTGACCATTGGTATAAGAGGTATCGGTTTCGGTGGCTGATAATAAAATACTTCCAAGTAACAAGAATAAAATTAATTTCAAGATTTTCATTGATACAATTTAGAAAGATAAGATAAGTGATGCAAAGAAAAAGAGATGACTTTAAATAAGTATTTTGGTGTTTATTTAAAGACTTGATTAGTGAAAATATTATTGTAAATTAATTAGTTACGTAATAATATTCGCATTTCTGAAAAAGCATCAAAACATGTTTGGTGAGTATATAATTACTAATGGTAAGAGAGAGAGGAACATGAATAAAAAAAATGTAATTTACTTAAACAATTCATCTGAAAACTTTTTTAAAGAGAATAATTCATATTATGAAGATATGATCCCCCGTCTTTTTTCGAATTTGCCCGGTTTTGCATATCGTTGTAAATATGATGAAAACTGGACGATGCAATTTATGAGTGAGGGGTGTGAAACGACGACTGGGTATTTGCCTGAAGAACTCATCAATAACAAGCTTATTTCCTATGGAAAAATTATTCTTGAGGAAGATAGAGACAAAGTTTCCCAAGCTGTTACGGATAGTTTGAATTCTCGAGACCATTTTGAAGTTGAATACCGGATCATTACAAAAAATGGAAGTACAAAATGGGTTTGGGAAAGAGGAATATGTATTAGGTCAAAATCAGAAGAACTAGTTGCTGTAGAAGGATATATTACAGACATAAACCAACGTAAACTATCTGAATTGCAGAAACTGGAAAGTGAGCATAAATACCATCATTTGGTTGATCTTTCCCCAGATGGCATCATTATTATAGATATGAAAGGCAAAATCCACGATGTTAACAAGGCTTTTTGTTTAATGTCAGGATACTCTCAGGAGGAATTCAAGGATAATCATATAAGCCAAATACCTACGGTTTTAAAAGGGAATTTAAATTTATATCTAAAAATGTTCAACACGATCTTAAGTTCGAAGTCGGATAAAAATTTGCACTTCAAATGGCAGCATAGCTCAGGCGATATCCGTTTAGGAGAGGGGCGGGTTCGTATGATAAAAATGGATAATCAGAAATTTATCATGGGAATTGTTCGTGATATCACTGATCAGGAAGATGAAAAAAGGGAACTAATCTACCAGAAGCTGAAAGCCGAATCATTATTGAATGCATCTCCCGATCTTATGTTCGTTCTTGAAAGTAATGGCAAAATTATTGACTATAAGTCAGATAGATCGGAGCTGTACTATCAAGATAATGATCTCATCAACAAGAACATATATAAAATATTACCATCAAAGGTTGAAAAATTAACAAAAAAATACTTGGAGAAAACGCTAAAAACCCACTCAATGCAAATATATAATTATTCTTTAGATATACCTGATAAAGGAAAGTGTCATTTTGAAGCCCGCATGATAGAAAGTGCCCCCAAAGAAGTAACAGCTATCATTCGCGATATGACAGAGAAAAAAGAGATGGAACTGAATTTGATCGAGGCGAAAGAACAGGCTGAAGAAAGCAATCGGTTAAAAACAGCTTTTCTTGCCAATATGAGTCATGAGATCAGGACGCCAATGAATGCCATTATGGGTTTTTCTAATTTGCTTTTAAGAAAAACGGATGAGCAGGAGCGATCTAAATATGTAAAACTCATAACGAAAAGTTCCGAATATCTTTTACATTTGATCAATGATGTACTTTTATACTCACGTTTACAAAGCGAAGAAATACCCCTTAATGTAAACATCATTGAAATAGATTTATTTATGCAAAATCTTTATGACACGTTTCAAATGACTGGCATTAAGGAAGGCATTCATTTTTACAAATGGGTTTCAACTGATTGTAGGAAACAATCTATTAGGGGTGATCATGAGAAAATTTGGGAGATCTTAACAATATTAACGAGCAATGCCTTAAAATATACCGAATCGGGTGAAGTAAAAATAGGTTGTAAGACAAAGAATAACCGCATTCATTTTTATGTTGAAGATACCGGCATCGGTATACCCGATAAAGAAAAAAAGATGATCTTTGATCGTTTTCACAGAGCTGAAAATGTTCTAACCACCAATATTGGGGGGACAGGACTTGGCTTGAGCATAGCAAAAGAATTAGTAGATTTAATGAAAGGCGATATTGAAATTTGGTCCACGGTAGGAAAAGGATCATGTTTTAACTTTAGTATTCCACTGGTCAAAGTAGAAGAAGATACAAAAACAATTCATGAGAATTTGGATTCAAGATTAAAAATGAAGGATATGGTCGTTTTGATCGCTGAAGATGATGCCTACAATTACATGTATCTTTATGAATTAATGAAGAATTGTGTTTCGAGGATAGATCATGCGGTAAATGGTCAGGAAGCTGTTATGTTTGAAAGCAAAAATCATTATGACCTCATTTTAATGGATATTAAAATGCCTATAATGAACGGCAATGAAGCTATAAAACAAATAAAGGCCGGAAACCCTGATATCCCCATCATTGTCCAAACAGCTTATGCACAGTCAGAAGAAAAAGACGAGACCATGAATGCAGGTGCGGACGGTTACTTGGTAAAACCCATTGACCAAGTAAAATTACAAAACATTATTTCATCGGTTTGTCATGTGGAGATTTGAGACAAAAATCATGATTGAGATATAGAAATCAATTACAAATAAACAAGAAAATAGATTATAATAAAAAATATATAGTAATCAATTAACCTTGACTGATAATGTCTTAATAATGGTTGGGAACAAGCACTTATCGTGCGAATCCGTCAGCCGACGGAGTAGAATGATGTCTGTTCTTATTGAATTGAGTAATAAATTATTTGTTTGTTGAAAATTGCTCTGCGGATATTCCTGCAACATACCCCGATGACCATGCGATTTGCAAATTATAACCACCGGTTGCGGCATCAAGATCAAGCACCTCACCGGCAAAATATAATCCTGAGATAATCTTACTTTCCATAGTTGAGGGATTTACCTCTTTCAGTTCAACACCTCCGGACGTAATGATAGCATCATTCCAGCCGGTATTCCCTGTGACAGTAAAGCGCATTTCCCTTAAGCCCACCATTATACGTTTACGTTCTACACCTGAAACCTGATTACAGAATTTTTCAGGATCACATTGAACATAATCGCAGAAAGGGTAGAGCATTTTCAACGGGAGGAGATTTTTCAACATGCTTTTTAGTTTTGAATGTCCGTGGAAATCCAACTCCCTCAATAAACGAGCATCAAGCTTTGCATCATCGAGAGCGGGTTTACTGTCAATGGTGATCTCTACGAATTTATTTTCCCGCTTAGCAATGACGGCATCGCGACTCAAGTCCAGAATGATAGGTCCCGACAAACCATAATGAGTAAAAAGCATTTCACCGAACATTGATCGAACTATTTTACTATCAGCCCAAAGAGTAGCTTCCACATTGCGCAGAGAGAGTCCTTGCATAGATTCAGCCAGTCCACCTTCGGTTTCAAGAGGTACCAAAGCAGGGTTGGTAGTATTTATATGATGTCCAAGTTCGCGCGCCATTCTAAAACCGTCACCCGTACTTCCGGTCGCGGGGTAGGAGCGGCCACCTGTTGCAAGAATATAAGATGTGCATGTAAATGTAGCACCTGTATCCAAGACGACGCCGGTGATCTTGCCGTCTTCTTTTATAATTCGTTTCACACGACGATTATATTTGATAGTTACACCTTGGTCTTCCACCCATTTTACAAGAGCATCTACCACATCCATAGAATGTTGAGATTCGGGAAAGACCCGTCGTCCGCGCTCTTCAATAGTCGGTACATTCAGACGATGGAATAATTGCAAGGTTTCCGGGACAAAGAATCTGGAGAACATAGGTCGGCAGAATTTTGGTACCGGGAAAATTTGTTTCAGGTAGTTATTAATTTCGGAATTGTTCGTGATATTACAACGGCCTTTACCCGTAATAAGTAATTTTCGCCCGGCACGTTTCATTGATTCCAGAACCAGGACTGAAGCCCCCGCTTCTGCTGCCGTCCCGGCCGCAATGAGTCCGGCAGCTCCGGCGCCGATGATGATAATGTCGTATTGTATTTTAGACATGGTGAAAGATAAAGAATATAATCATTTATCAAAAGGCAAAAGCATGCACACCGAAGCTTTAGTGAAGTTGTGATAAAGGGTAAAAGAAAAAATCAGGAAAAAGGAAGAATATTTACGATAATGTAGGGGCGACTCTAGAGTCGCCCGAAAGAAATTGGGAGGCTCAAGAGCCTCCCGTACGTTTTGATTTAAGATTTAAAAGAGAATCAATGTTTATTTATCATAATTCATTTTTTTACCAAATATCCAGATTGCTAAAGCTGAGATAGCAATGGCGTATCCCATTACCCACCAAAGGTCAGGAAATATTTTTGAGTATTCACCGGCGAGGGCAAATCTGCCTGCTTCAACAGCATGGTAAAAGGGGAGTGCTTTGGCTACACCCGCAAAAGCGCCGCCAACCAGATCAATATCAAACCAAGTATCCGAAAGCCAAGCCGAGAAGTTTGTGAGGAAGGCACCACAAATACCACCGACCTGTTTATCATTGAAAATTGTTCCGCAAAGAACCCCCAATGAAATGAACATAATCGCTGCAGGTAAAGAAACAAGAATGCTTCCAAGAATATTTATATTTAAGTTAAGGCCAAGCAGAAGGGCAACAAAATAAATAAAAACTGCCTGTAATAATGCAATGGGTAGAAATGGAATGTAGTAAGAAAGAACAAAATGACTGGGTTTTAAAGGTGATGTAAAGAGACGCATAAATAATGATGATGTGCGATCTTTTGCAATAAGCATTCCAGAAAAAAGCGATAAGAAAGTAAATCCAAAAATAATAATCCCTGGCGTCATTTGTGAAAGTTCGAACATACTGACGGGAATATTCTTTTGAATAAATGAAAGCAAAAGTATAAGCACCAGAGGAAAGCCAAGTCCAAAAGATATATTTAATTTATCCCTAACAATCTCTTTCCAGTTTCTCAGTGATAAGGCTGCTATTTTCATTTTGTTTTACCTCCTTCAGAGGCGATACTTATAAAAGCATTTTCAAAGTTTTTTGACTTTGTTTTAGCAATTAGTTCTTTTGCTGTGCCAAGTGCGACAAGTTTTCCTTTAGACATGATTCCAATTCTGTCTGATAGCGCCTCAGCTTCTTCCATATAATGGGTTGTTAAAACGATTGTCATTTTCTTTTTCAGGTTCTTGATAATTCCCCAAAGTTCGCGTCTTGCAATTACATCTAAGCCAAGTGTTGGTTCATCTAGAAACAATATTTTCGGTTCGTTTATAAGAGCCATGGCTATGCTTAAGCGTCTTTGCCAACCACCTGAAAGCTTTTTGGCTTGTTTATTCTTAATTTCTTTCATATCAAAAGTATCAATAGTTTTTTGCGTATAATTGCGAGCTTTGTTTTTATCAAATCCATTAACGCCGCAAATGAATTCGAGATTTTCTCTAACGCTCAGGTTCGGAGCAATTGCAGTTTCTTGGGGTGAAACAGAGATTAGCTCTTTTACATCCATGGCATTCTTTAGGATACTTTTCCCAAGAATTAAAGCGTCTCCGGAGTTTACCTTGCTTAAACAAGATAAGCATTTAATAGTAGTAGTTTTCCCTGCACCATTTACACCTAAGAGAGAAAATAATTCGCCTTCTTGGATTTCAAGATTTAAAGAATCAACAGCACAAATATCTTTGTAGGATTTACTCAAGTCAATCGTTTTGATCGCAATCATATTTACTCCGAGCTTTTATCTTTAAGTTCTTTTTTAATCTTGTCGGCAAAATGATGTAAGCCATCAGGATTTTCATTAGGCAAAACATCTTTTCCTTTGCCTGCAAATATGGCCTCAGCAATCCCATTAAGGATACTTGCTTTTTGGATAGCAATCCCTCGCTTAGCATCAGCCATAAGTATAAGATCGTCTCCAGGTTTAATATCGAACATATCTCGGACTTCTTTTGGAATAACGATCTGTCCTTTAATGCCCACATTGACTGAGCTCATGTAATTATTTCTTTTTTTCATATACCTCTCAATTGTTTAAGAAATATAGCAAAAGTATAACAAGTAATACAAGTGTTATTTTATTGAGTCAATAGATTTAATTTCTATTGAGTCAATGGTTTTTTTCGCATTGACTCAATCGTTTAAAAACTTACGATTATTCTTGCTCGCCCTTAAAATAGTAAGTAATATTATTACGAAAAATAACAAAAACACCATAAAACGTAAGATTATGGAGGTTTAGATGGGAAAGAACGCAAAAGAGATATTAAAGAAGGTCACTTGGGATTTGGTGCTGAAAAAAGGTTTTAAGGCAACGAAAGTTCAAGAGATTTGTGAACAAGCGGGTCTTAGTAAAATGACATTTTATTATTATTACAGTAATAAAAATGAGATTATTGAGGAGATCCTTAAAAACTTTTTTGATGGTGTGATTAAATCATCACAGGAAATTATTGACGAAAATATTCCTTTTCAAGACAAGATCATGAAAATGATAAATTGGAAAGCCGATTTTGTGAAGACAATGAGTCCGGAGTTTATTCAGGAGCTTTATACAAGTGGGCAATACCTTGAACTTATGAAATCTGTCATGCAAAGATCACAAGAACTTGTTTATAGTTTTTACAGTCACGGGAAAGATCAGGGAGAGATCAACGAGAGTGTTGATATACCCGTTCTGATGTTTTGGATGAATATTGTTTCCGATATGATCATTGAAGGGAAATTTAATCATTTATTCGATGATCCGAATGAAATGAATAAGCAGATACGAGATCTGATGCTTTATGGCATATTAGGGAATACCAAATGAAAAAGATACTGATCATACTACTGTTGTTCTCTATTGCGTTTGCAGCGAAAACAGGTCTGCAGTCACTTAGATTGAAAGGAACAGCGACAGCTTATGGTTCAGTATTCTCAAATTTCAGTTCGGGTGCTCAATTCATTCCGGTTCTAGATGGAAACTTCTTACCTGATACATCAAGATTTATAGCCGATTTTGAGCTATCGGCAGATACCTATACACGTTATGATACGGTCAACAAATTCAAACCCGGAATAAGACTATATCGTGCTTGGGTGCGTCTTGCCGGTAACCAGTTCGAGTTACGTGCCGGTCTGCAAAAGATAACCTTTGGCAAAGCTCAATTGCTACGGGCGATCTCATGGTTCGATACCATTGACCCACGAGATCCTCTCGGATTGACCACAGGCGTCTGGGCTGAACGATTCAGATTCTATATCCCCGGTACCAATGCAAATATCTGGGCATGGACGATCCAAGAGACATTCGATTCCACTTCTTTTTATATGCCTTACAAACTCAATAATACCAAATTGATCGGTCAGTATGGGGGAAGAATGGAATTACCCATATTAAATGGAGAACTGGGGATCAGCTACAATTATAAAATCGGGTCACAGGATTCGCTCAGCATTTCTGATCTTGCCGGACCGGGTGTTAGCATAGATTTGAATGATCTAAGTATTGCCCGCCATCAGGCAGGTTTTGACGGTAAATGGGATGGCGCTATCGGTGCATGGTTCGAATTTGCATTTACCCACGAACGTTCAGATTTCTCTTTCATTGCTCAAGATGCTTTCATCCTGACTGAGATCGCATCATTGACACTGGGCATGGACTATACTTTAGGCATTGGCAATGGTTTAATGATCATGGCTGAGTATATGACCAATATTGTCCGCGTAGAGCTGGATCTGGGGACAGGAAGTTCATGGACAACGAATGAATTGAATTTTGCCGGACTTATGTTGTCATATCCTATAGGCATATTTGATTCTATCGGATTAATGGGTCTTATGGACTTAGACAACAGCAAGTTCTATGGCTATTTGTTCTGGCAAATGCAATTCGATAATCTGACACTTCGCTTGTCAGGCGCTTTGACGAATTTTGATAGTAATGCGACATTATTTCCGGGACAAAATGCCACAGGATCTATGGGTAATATGATCCAGTTGATGGCTATTTACGATTTTAAAATTAACGTGATCCGTAACCGGTAATCTGTGAAGGATCTTTGAAATAAACAAATGTGTCATCTCGACCGAAGTCCCGATCGGGACGCAGCGGAGAGATCTCAGATCAAAGAATAAATTTGAGAAGTTTGAGATTTCTCCACTCTATTCCCCCGAAGAATCGGAGTCATACCGGTCGAAATGACAGTAAAAATAAATCAATATCTTCGAAAAAAAGGAGAAGAAACATGAGTAAATCACTCATTAGTATTGAAGGGTTAGTAAAACGCTTCCCTATGGGAGAACGCGAATTTACTGCCTTGGATGGTGTGGATCTCAAGATCGAGAAAGGAGAGTTTTGCGGACTTGTAGGACCCTCAGGTTCGGGTAAAACCACCATTCTTAATATTGTCGGATCCCTTGATATCCCCAGTGAAGGAAAAGTAAATGTACTTGGGAATGATATCGGAACGCTAACAGCAAAAACAGCAGCGAAGTTGAGAAATAAACATATCGGTTTTATTTTTCAGACTTACAATCTTTTACCGGTTTATACTGTCTATGAAAATGTAGAGTTGCCACTGTTATTATTGGATTACGATAAAGCAGCTCGAGACAAAATGATCATGGATGCTTTGGAATGGGTAGATCTGATTGATAAGCGTGATTCACGTCCATCTATGCTATCCGGTGGTGAATCCCAGCGTGTTGCCGTTGCCCGTGCCATGGTAAAACGTCCGGAGGTTGTCCTGGCGGATGAACCTACGGCTAATTTGGATTCCAAGAATTCATACAATATTCTCGGAATGATGGAAAACATCAATAAAGAAATAAAGACAACCTTTGTCTTTGCAACTCACGATGAAAAAGTTATGAAATATTTAAAGCGTAAAATTTCACTTGTTGATGGTAAGATCGTCAAGGATGAACGCGTTAAATAAGGGGCTTCCATGTTAACCTTAAAATTAGCATTCAGGAATCTTGATGGGGCGGGAAAAAGGACATGGCTGAACATTTCGGTTCTCTCCATAGTCTATGTCATGATCATTTTCATGGTTGCCGCCATTATAATGATAGTTTCCTATCTGCCTGCACGCAGTATATCGAAACTGAATCCAACTCAAGTTCTGAAAGGAAAATAAATTGATATTACGATTAGCAATTAAAAATATATTACATGCAGGTTTGCGAACGTGGTTAAATATATCGGCTCTGACACTCGTCTTCATTCTTATACTTTTTGTACAGGGTTTGTACTCAGGGATGTTTCATCAAATTGAGCATAATATGGTTGAATTTGAAGTTGCCGGTGGTCAATATTGGTTGACAGATCATGATCAAGATAATCCACTCAAGATTGATGAAAATCATGCAAGTATTGAAAGCTTTCGAGATGAAATCAAACAAAAAAAAGCAGTCCCAATTTTGTACCGGAGTGGCGCTATGTATACTGAAAATGGTATGAGAGGTATTCTGATAAAGGGTATTGATCGTGATCAAACTTTACTTCATGTGCCAACACCGGCTCTACATAAAAATAATGGGACCTTGTCTGCCTATATTGGAAGAATTACAGCAGACCAGACCGGATTAAAACAAGGCGATGAGGTTTTGCTGAGATTCAGAGATCAACATGGTGTTAATAATGCAATCGAAGCGTCCATCGATTCTATCATGAATTTACCTCTACAGTCCATAGATGTCGGTCAGATTTGGGTGGATCTTGAATATCTGCAAGAATTGACAGATTTGAAAGGTCAAGCTAGTATTGTTGTGGTTGAAAAGGAGTTGGATCGTGAGATTAAGAACTGGGAGTATCAAGGCGATGACGTGATGTTCTCAGACCTATTGGCTTGGAAAGCTCAGGAAATGACAGGTGGTTATATGATGATGGTCATTTTTCTTGGCTTAGCCGTTCTTGCGATCTTTGATACACAGATCCTTTCGATTTTTAAACGGAAAAAGGAGATCGGAACCTTGGTTGCAGTGGGGATGAAACAGTTAGATGTTGTTGGCTTATTTACTTTAGAAGGCGTCATGATCGGGATTGTTTCCATGCTGGCAGGAAGTGCTGTTGGCATTCCCTTATTGCTTTATTTTCAACAGAATGGCATTCAATTAGGCAGTAGCATGGAGGGATTGGGTATGAATATCATGCAGGTTCTTTACCCCGAATGTTCATGGAGTATTATTTGGCAGGTGTCAGTAGCTGTTTTGTTGATCGTTGGTTTTGTAAGTTTTTTTGCAGCAAAGCGCATTACAAAAATGAATGTCGTCCAAATATTAAAAGGGAAATAAGTTTCCCGAATATGATAGAGATACGTCTGAAAGGAGTATATAAATGTTTAAATTTTTAGTTAAAGGCCTTCTCCGTGATCCTTCACGCAGCCGTTTCCCTGTGATCATTGTAGCGATCGGGATTTTCCTGGTTGTCTTTTTACAGGCTTTCATGATGGGTATGATCAAAGATGTGATCAATGTTACCGCCAAGATGGATAGTGGACATTTTAAGGTCATGACCCGGGCTTATGAAGAATTATCTTCCGTTGTCTCAAATGATCTGGCGATCATGGATGTGGATGTTATGTTGGATGATCTTAGGGATGAATATCCGGATATTATATGGACGCCAAGAATTCGCTTTGGGGGTTTAATTGACATTCCCGATGAAAATGGTGAAACCAGAGTACAAGCACCCATTTCCGGACTGGGCATTGATCTACTGACACCCGGAAGCATTGAGCTTGATAATTTTAATTTCGCCGATACATCCGTTCTTGAAGGTCGTATGCCCCAGAAACCGAACGAGATCCTACTAAGCGCTCAATTTGCCGAACAGGCCGGTGTGAAGATCGGCGATCAGGCAACCTTGGTCGGTGCAACCATGTACGGTTCAATGACTATACATAATTTCACCGTTTGCGGCTTGGTTGAATTCGGGATCTCAGCTATGGATAAAGGCTCAATGATCGTTGATATTGAAGGTGTTCGTCAAGCTTTGGATATGGATGATTGTGCCGGTGAAATTCTGGGTTATTATAAAGATATGAATTACGGTGACCACCGGGATGAAGCTGAAGACATGAGAGATGATTTCAATGCAAAATACTCTGATGAAAATGATGAATTTTCACCCATTATGCTGAACTTTATGGATCAAAATGGCATGCGTTCATTAATGGTCACCATGGACTCTGCTATATATGGTATGCTGTTTCTCTTCATGCTTGTGATGTTCATTGTTCTGTGGAATGCCGGTTTACTTAATGGTATTCGCCGCTATTCCGAAGTTGGTCTGCGACTGGCTATCGGTGAAGAAAAGAAACATTTAATTCGTTCAATGCTTCTTGAATCTCTCGTTGTTGGCTTTATGGGCTCGCTTATTGGAACATTGTTGGGATTGGGCGCAGCTTGGTACTTCCAGGTATATGGTATAGATGCCAGTTATGCATTTGATAGCTCCTCGATTATGTTTGCGAATGTCTTTCGTGCAAAGATCACAGGCCAAACTTTATATATCGGTTTTATCCCCGGTTTATTGGCAACCTTCCTAGGGACTTGGATGGCCAGCCGCGGGATCAAAAAACGTCAAACAGCCCAACTATTCAAAGAATTGGAAGTGTAATATGAAAGCAAAGAAATTAATCACATTATTATTATGCTCAGTCATGATCGTTTTTGCAGCTTATCCCGATGGGAGAGAGTTGATCAAAAAAATGGACAAGATCATGGCTTCGGATACCCAGAAAATGACATCCAAAATGATCATTAGCACCAATCGTACTTCAAGAACTATAGAAACCCGCTCTTATACAAAAGGTGAAGATTATTCATTCACTGAATATCTTGCTCCTGCCCGCGAAGAAGGCATTAAAATGCTTAAGATCGGTGATGATTTGTGGACTTATGATCCAGATGCGGACCGCACCATATCGATCTCAGGACATATGCTGAGGCAATCCATCAACGGTTCTGATCTATCCTATGAAGATATGATGTCTGATGAAACAATCAATGAGGATTATACAGCCAAAACTGTAGGTGAAGAAGTCGTTTTTGAGCGGTCATGTTGGCTTATTGAATTAACGGCGTTAAGGGCTGATATTGCCTATCCCACCCGAAAATTATGGATAGATAAAGAACGCTATTTGCCTTTGCGTGGTGAATACTATGCCAAGAGTGGCAAACTTCTTAAGCGTATGGAGATCCGTCAAGTTATGCAAACCGGTGGCCGATGGTTCCCCAAAGAAATGCATTACCAGGATGTGTTGAATAAAAAAAGCCAAGGGACATCTTTTATCATAGAAAGTGTCGAATTTGATGTGGACATACCAACATATATGTTTACGAAAGCAGCACTGAAGAAGTAACGGGTAACTGGTGACTGGTAACTCGTGACTCGTCAATATTTACATGCTTGTAGGGGACGGTCGCGACCGTCCCTTACTATTTTATAAAGAAATAATTGATTTGATTGCTTTAATGTGTTCCGGCGTAGTTCCACAGCATCCACCCACTATACAGGCACCGGCTTCCAAAATGGATGGTACAAAACTTGACATATGTTCAGGAGTCTCGGGATAAACTGTTTCAGTTCCCTGAAGGACAGGTAATCCGGCATTGGCATGAATTAGAATAGGGTGATCGGGAGCAATGCTTCTGATAGCTTTTACATAATCGACCATCCCATCAAGTCCGTTGCCGCAATTGGTGCCCAGTACATCAACACCCAATTCAAGCATTTTTTCTGCATAGGCTTCCGGTGTTACGCCCATCATAGAAAAACCATTCTCAAATGTAAAAGTACAGATGATAGGAAGCCCGGTTGTTTTGGCAGCCTTGATGGCCAATTCGGCTTCATCAAGAGCTGAAAAAGTCTCAATACAAAAAGCATCCACACCGCCATCAAACAATCCTTGTACTTGTATTAAAAAATCTTCGTACAATTCATCTTCGCTGACTTCACCCATCATTAAAATTGTACCTGATGGTCCGATAGAACCCAGTACCCAGTGATCATCACCGGCGGCATTTCTGGATAATTCCGCACCTGCTTTGTTCAGTTCATATGTTCTCTCACCAAATCCAAACATGTTCAATTTATGTCGTGAACCGCCAAAGGTGTTAGTCTCAACCATATCTGATCCGGCTTGGATATAGCTTTTTGCAATTTTTTCCACGATCTTAAAATGAGATATATTCCATTCCTCGGGGCATTCTCCGGATTGCAAACCCTCGGTCTGTAAAAAAGTACCCCAAGCACCGTCGGAAACCAGAATTCTATTTTCTTTTAAAGCATCAAGAAATGGCTTTCTCATTTTTAATTTTCCTTTCGGGGATCTTGATCTGTGCAAAAATCACAGCAGTCAGGATCAAGACGCCTCCCAATATTTGTCGTGAAGTCATGGTCTCATGAAGTATCAACCATCCGCCCAAAGCACCAAAGACACTTTCGGTGGATAAGATCAGTGAAGCATATGCCGGGTTGGCATCTTTCAATGCAACAACGTGTAAAGTATAGGCGATTCCAACAGCACCAATACCGCCGTATAAGATGGAAGGGAGAGCGGGAGAGAGAGCGCTCAAATGAATAGGTTCAGTGAATATGGCAACGATCGAGCTTAATACTGCGCACACCAAGAATTGTAATAGTGATAATCTTATAGCTCCAACCCGTGAAGAATAATGTGCGATAAATAGAAAATGAACAGCCCATAAAAACGCACAGAGAATAACAAAGAGATCACCACGTTCAATTGTAAATTCTTTTGTAATCGACATGAAATATACACCGGCAAGTGCAATAGCTATACTGAACCATACGGCTTTTGTTGTTTTATGTTTTAAAAATATGCCAAAGATGGGTACCAGTATCATATAAAGTGCGGTAATAAAACTGGCCTTTGCTGCAGTTGTTGTTTGTAGTCCAATTTGTTGAGCACTTACAGCCAGAAAAAGCAGAACACCCACGATCAATCCTGCAATAAGGATAGTCTTTTTTTTAACCTTGATCTTTCGTTCATGTTTTCTTGTCAAGAAATAAACTGGAAGCAAACACAAAACGCCAATTCCAAATCTAATTGCCGAATATAAAAAGGGTCCTATATAATTCATCCCATCGCGTTGGGCGACGAAACCCAGTCCCCAAAGTATAGCCGCAACAACCAGCATGATATCGGTTTTTATTTCTTTTTTATTCATGTTGAGAAAATATTATGCCAAGTTGAGAAAACCTAAAAATAATAGATAAAAAAACGCAAATGGTAGTTGACATTTAAGAACGAATAAGAGTAAGTTTAAGGGTTGTTTGAAGAGGGTTAATTTAACACCATAATTAATTGATTCAAGTGAATGTAGCTAAAGAAATTAGGGGATGAAAATACAACGCTTTATAAGCGTTTTCGTGTTTATGCTAAGAAATATTTTTTAAATTCGAATAACTAAAGTAGGGAAGATGTTAAACAACAAGAATATCGTGATTGGGATTGCAGGATCCGGAGGCGATGGGGTTATCTCCGCAGGGGAGATTCTCGTCAATGCTGCTTCCAGTGAAGGACTCTTTGTCTTTATGCTAAAAAGTGTTGGCCCACAGATTCGTGGCGGAGAAAGCTCTGTTCGTGTACGCGTCAGTGATCTGCCTGTACAGTCACAGGGAGATCGTATTGATGTTTTGGTCGTTCTCAGCTGGAAGAATTTTCTTCGATTTAAATCGGAGCTTCAGTTGGAAGAAAAGGTTATTATCGTCAGTGACACAAACGATCCGATGCCGGATGAAGAGATACCCTTAACGGAATCTCAACGTGAATTTTGGTATAAGATCCCTTTCACTAAACTTGCTGAAGAGTATGCGGGAACACATCAGGCTAAAAATATTGTAATGCTTGGTGCAATTTCAGAAATATTTTCACTGCCCAGAGAAGCATTGAACAAATCCATTAAGAAAAAATTTAGAAATAAAACTACTGAAATTATCGAGAACAATATAAAAGCTATGGTTGCCGGGGTAGAATATGTTAAAACGCATATAGTAAAAAGCGACCCGCTTACATTTGAATATCAACGTCGCAAACCCAGGTTGGTTATGCAAGGCAACGAAGCAATTGCACTGGGCGCGATATATGCCGGTTTAGATTATTATGCCGGATATCCAATTACGCCTTCTACCGAGATCATGGAATGGATTTCACGTTATTTGCCTCAACGGGATGGTATAGCTATGCAGATGGAGGATGAACTAGCATCCATCAATGCGATTTTAGGTGCATCTTTTGCGGGCAAGAAAGCCATGACGGCAACCTCGGGACCGGGTATTTCCCTGATGAATGAAGGTATTGGACTTGCTTCGATGGCAGAACTTCCTGTTGTAATTATCAATGTCCAACGCGGAGGACCATCTACCGGTTTGCCAACAAAAACAGAGCAGGCAGATCTCATGCAGGCGATCTGGGGAGGACATGGTGATTCACCACGGGTAGTAATTGCCCCATGTGATGTAGAGGACTGTTTCGATTCTACCGTATTGGCATTTTACATCGCAGAAAAATATCAATGTCCGGTCATTGTATTATCTGATCAGTTTATTGGTCACAGAAAAGAATCGATCAATCCTGAATCTATGGGAGGTTCCGAAGTAGGATTCCGGGAAATTTATCATCGTGATACACCTTCCATAGAAGATCTGAAAGATTATCATCGTTTTAAAGTAACAGAAACAGGTGTTTCTCCTATATCCTGTTTAGGAATTAAAGGTGGGGAATATCTGGGCTCCGGTATTGAACATGATGAAAAAGGTTTTCCTAAGAACGATGCTACTAACCATGCAAAAATGACCGAAAAGCGCTGGAAGAAGTTTGAATACATTAAAGAAGAATTCCGTTTCGAACGTTTTTATGGCCCAAAAGATGCAAAACTGGGTATCATCGCCTGGGGATCCACTAAGGGAGCAGTTAAAGAAGCTGTACATAAAGCTAATGCGATGGGTATGTCAGTCGGTGCAATAATTCCGCAAATTGTTTACCCCTTTCTGATCGAACCGTTTAAAGAATTTATTGAAAATAAGGACCGGATTATTATTGCAGAAATGTCCTATGTCGGTCAGTTTAGGCGATACCTGCGCGGATTTCTTCGTTTTAGCCAATATGGAGTAAAGGTTATTCCATTCACAAAAGCAGGAGGGGCTCCTTTCATGGTTGAAGAAATCTTGAATAAGATCATTAAAGAATGGAAAGAAATGGAGGCAAAACAATGAGCTGTGCCTTAAATGTTAAAGATTATAAAAGTAATTTAAAACCTATTTGGTGTCCCGGTTGTGGCGATTTTGGAGTTTTAGCTTCTCTCTATAAAGCATTTGAAGAATTACAATTGCAACCGGAAAATACTGCTGTTTGTTCAGGTATTGGCTGTTCAAGCCGCCTTCCCGGATATATAAATGCATATACCTTTAACGGTATTCATGGTCGGGTATTACCCTTTGCGACCGGTGTTAAGATGGCCAGCCCGGAGTCAACGGTAATTGCTGTTGGAGGCGATGGTGACGGATTTTCTATTGGCGCAGGTCATATTGGACACGCAGCACGAAAAAATATCGATATTACCTATATTGTAATGGATAACAATATTTACGGTTTAACCAAAGGACAAGCATCTCCGACGACCCCTCTGGGTGAACGGACAAAAACGACCTATTACGGAAATATGGGAATGACCTTTAATCCGGTTCGCATGCTGATCGCTTATAAGTCATCGTTTGTTGCCCGTACTTTTGCCGGAAATCCAAAGCATGTACAGGAAATGATCGTAAAAGCAATTCAACATCCCGGATTTTCATTTGTTGAAATTTTATCACCCTGTGTGACATTTCGCGGAAAAGATCAATTTAAAATTATTCGCGATAAAGTAATTTATTTAGATGAAGACCATGATTTTGAAGATGAATTAAAGGCTTTTGATATTGCCAATAACGAAGAAAATTTTGCTCTGGGTGTAATTTATAAAAAAGTACGACCCACTTACACTGAAATCGTTAAAGAACATGTAACAAAAAAAGCAAGGGCTACTGTAAATGGAACGCCCAAGATAGATCAGCTATTGGAGCAATTTCAGCCCTGATAAAATGATGAATTCTTTTAATGAAAACGCGTTTACACAACAAGTCGCCGAATGTATCCGGCAGGCAAGTTGTGAACTTCCTGAAGATATTGAACAAGGATTGCTTGATGCTCTTGCCTGTGAAAAAGAGCAGTCGACAGCGTATGCCGTTCTTGAAACCATCACACAAAATATCAGACTTGCAAAAGAAAAAAGCCGACCTCTTTGTCAGGATACGGGTTTACCTGCTTTTTATATTTCCCATCCCTTGGGAGTATCAACAAGAAGACTAAAAAAATGTACTGAAGATGCCCTTGTTTGGGCAACGGAAAAAGGATATTTGCGACCCAATGCCGTTGACTCCGTTTTTGCTATAAACAGCGGTACAAATCTTGGTATTGGCATCCCTGATCTGCATTTTACGGAATGGAATAAAAACGAAATTCAGGTAAAATGCTTGCTGAAAGGGGGAGGGAGCGAGAATGTTTCAACCCAGTACAGTCTGCCCTGTGAAAAACTTTCTGCGGGGCGTGATCTTAAGGGAATCGCTACATGTGTGATCGATGCCGTTCATAGGGCTCAGGGAAAAGGGTGTGCTCCCGGAATTATCGCAGTAGGCATAGGTGGGGATCGTTCTATTGGTTTGAAAACCGCAAAAGAACAATTATTTCGTAAACTTGATGATAGAAATAATGATCCACTTTTAGATAAACTCGAACAAAGCCTTTATGAAAAACTGAATAAGCTCCAGATTGGCCCCATGGGATTGGGTGGAAAAACAACGGTTTTGGGCGTAAAGATCGGAAAAGCACATCGACTTCCTGCATCATATTTTGTTTCGATCTCCTATATGTGTTGGGCTTGCCGTCGAAAAGAAATGCATTTTCCCCTGGATGATGTATGAATATAAAGCACCTTCAATTACCTCTGTCTCAAGACGATATTAAACGGCTACATGCCGGTGATACTGTATTGCTATCAGGAACCATTGTTACCGGACGTGATATGGCGCATCGCTGGCTGGTAGATGAAAAACCCGATGAGATCAGGGATGTTTTGCATGAAGGAGCGATCTATCATTGTGGTCCTATCATGCTGAAAGAAGGCGATACATGGACGTGTCGTGCAGCTGGACCGACGACCTCTATCCGTGAAGAACCTTATCTTGCAGATATAATGCAAGAATATGGACTTCGTTGTGTTATCGGCAAAGGTGGTATGGGGGAGCGGACTGCAGAAGCGCTGATAAAACATCATGCCGTCTATCTTTTTGCTGTTGGCGGCGCAGCCGTGATCTATGCCGATACGGTAAAATCGGTTGAAAACGTTTATCAACTGGATGCTTTCGGTGTCCCCGAAGCCATGTGGGTGCTAAAGGTAAAAGATTTTCCTGTTATTGTCTCCATGGACAGTCATGGTAATTCTTTGCACAGAGATGTTGAATCTAAAAGCAAAAAACATGCGGTCTCTAGTATTAAAAACATTAAATTGGATTCGTAAAAACTACATATAGCTAAACACGACTTAAAGTATGTTTTGCGTACAATTAAATAAATTATTCTTTATGACATTTATTTGCCGGCATTAATAAATATTGATGTAAGGTTAACGCTTATAATATAAAGATTTGGAAGGGCTAAATATGTCGTCACTACTTATCGTTGTTTTTACATTTATTGGCTACATCATCATGTATAAGGTTTATGGAAAGTTTATCGGCAGCAAAATATTCAAGTTAAATGATAAACATATGGCGCCTTCAGAAGCATTTCGAGATGATGTTGATTTTGTGCCTACAAAACGGGCAATTATTTTTGGACATCATTTTGCCTCAATAGCAGGAACCGGACCTATTGTCGGTCCGGCAATTGCGATAATCTGGGGATGGGTTCCTGCACTTATTTGGGTGTTTTTAGGCAGTATTTTCATGGGTGCGGTACATGATCTTGGAGCGCTCATATTATCGATGCGAAACGAGGGAAAATCTATCGCTGAAATAACCGAAAAGTACATCAATAAGCGGTGTAAATTTATATTTTTTCTAATCGTATTTTTTGGGATGTGGATCGTAATAGCGGTTTTCGGATTAATCATCGCCTTGATATTTGCCATGTTTCCCGAGTCGGTTTTAGCTGTTTGGTGTCAAATCCCATTTGCTATCATTTTGGGATATGTAGTATATAAAAGAAATGGGAATTTACGATTATCTACTGCCGTAGCAGTTGCGTTTATGTATTTTACTATGATACTTGGTCATTATGTCCCAATAAGCATGCCGGAAATCGCCGGCATTCCGGCAACAGGTGTGTGGAGTATTATTCTTTTTATCTATGTATTTATTGTGTCTTTACTTCCGGTTACCACTTTGCTGCAACCACGTGATTATATAAATACCTGGCAACTCATTATTTCCATGCTGCTGATCATTTCAGGTATTATTGTTACAACCTTTAAGGGTGGGCTGGATATTATTGCTCCTGCCATACAACTTCATCCCGAAGGTGCGCCACCCATCCTGCCATTTTTATTTATTACGATTGCCTGCGGTGCAATATCCGGATTTCATTCATTGATCGGATCCGGAACGACATCAAAGCAGATTGCCAAAGAAAGCGATGCATTGTTCGTTGGATACGGATCTATGTTAACGGAAAGCTTTCTTTCTGTTCTGGTCATTATTGCTGTCTCCGCAGGAATTGGAATTGCCTATCAAAACGCAGATGGTCAAATTCTTCATGGAATAGCAGCATGGAATTTCCACTATGCCTCATGGAATGCCTCATCAGGCTTAGGGTCAAAGATCTCAGCATTTGTTATCGGTGCGGGAAATATTATTGAGGCAATAGGGATATCAAAAGAATATACCATCATCATTATGGGTGTCTTTGTTGCTTCATTTGCCGGAACATCACTGGATACCGTTGCCCGTTTACAGCGCTATATTATTCAGGAAATATCCCGGGATATTAAATTTAAGCCGAGTCAAAATAAATATGTCGCAACTACTATTGCCATTATTTCAGCAGGTATATTGGCGTTTTCAGGAGGAGCGGACGGAAATGGAGCACTTGCATTATGGCCGCTTTTTAGTATTATAAATCAAACACTGTCAGTCTTGGCTTTGATCATCATTAGTCTGTATCTCAAAAAAAAGGGTGGGTTGAAATGGTTGGTATCCGGTATACCGGCTTTGTTAATGTGTGTGATCACATTTTGGGGAATTATTGTAAATGAGATCAATTTTATCGATCAAGCACGTCCATTACTTTATATCATAAATGGAATTATATTTATTTTGGCTCTGGTGATTATTTTTGAAGGCGTATCCGGATTATTTTTTAATAAAAAAGGACAGCTTAATAAATAATAACTAAAGGCGTGTTCGTTAATCTCAACGTCAGCAGTTCTTAAATAATTTCCTTACCATATGTAATAATTCTTATTACCTTTTGCCATGAAGAAAAAACCAACAATTGTGGTGGGAATGAGCGGTGGTTTAGACAGTACCGTTGCCGTTTACTTGCTTCAACAGCAAGGATACGAAGTGATCGGCGTAACATTGCAACTTGCTGATCACTACATTCAAGACAAAAGTAAACAATCCGGTGTTATTGAGCGGGCAAAAGGCGTTTGCGATCGTTTTGGAATAGAACATCTTGTCATTGATCAAACAGCTCAATTTGATAAATGCGTTGTCAATTATTTTGCCGATGCCTATTTTGAAGGGAATACTCCCAATCCGTGCGTGCAATGCAATCTCCATTTAAAGTGGGAATCATTGCTGAAGATCGCAGATGAACGCGGGATTGACAAAGTAGCAACCGGTCATTATGCTAAAGTGAAAAAGATCGGCAAATATTATCATTTATTCAAAGGTGAAGATCAAACGAAAGATCAATCCTATTTTCTCTGGAGATTAAACTGGGAACAGCTTTCCCGGACTGAATTCCCTCTGGGTGATATGACAAAGGATGAGATTAGAAAAATTGCAAAAGAACTGAAGCTTCCGCAATCGGAGCAGGCAGAAAGTCAGGATGTTTGTTTTATCCCCGATAATGATTATAAAGCATTTTTAAAAAAGTATTTTCCCGATCGTTTGGAAAAACACCAAATTGGAAATTTTATAGATAAAAACGGGAAGATCCTTGGACAGCACGAAGGGTATTATCAATTTACCATTGGTCAACGAAAAGGTTTGGGGCTTGCCATGGGAGAACCCGTGTATGTACGGGAGATCCATCCCGATACAAACACAGTAGTTATTGGACATTTACTTGATATGGAAGATATGGGGTGTACCGTTACTGATATCAATTGGGTAAGCGATGACGAATTTGATACTTTGAAAGATGTTTTCGTTAAAGTAAGATACCGTAACAAAGGTGTTGTGGCAAGAATGGAGCCCTTAGGGAAAGGGATGTATCATTTATTGTTCTCAGATCCGGTGACGGCGGTCACACCCGGGCAATCAGCCGTTTTTTACGAAAATGACCGGGTACTGGGAGGGGGTATCATCATCTCACACACAGAGGGAATTAAACAAAATGAAGAAAACAATTAAAACCATCCTTTCGATGAAAAAGAACGGAGTAAGGATTACGGCACTAACGGCATATGAAACACTTTTTGCCGGCTTTCTTGATGATAGTGATATTGATATCATTCTTGTTGGCGATAGCGCCGGTATGGTCTTTGCCGGACATGAAACGACTATTCCGGTTACCATGGATGAAATGGTATACCATACCAGATCTGTCCGCAGAGCTGTAAAAAACGCCCTTCTTGTCGCGGATATGCCTTTCATGAGTTATCAAACGAGTGTACAGGATGCCTTGCAGAACGCAGGTCGATTATTAAAAGAAGGTGGAGCCGAGGCTATTAAAATGGAGGGTGGCGATCGAATAATAGAACAGGTAAAAGCTTGTGTAGATGCAGGAATTCCCGTGATGGGGCATTTGGGAATGACGCCTCAAAGTGTTAATCAGTTTGGAGGGTTTAAAACTCAGGGTAAAAAAGATAATGAAGCCCTTAAATTGCGGCAAGATGCTCTTGATCTTGAAAAAGCAGGTGTATTTGCCATTGTGCTTGAAAAAATACCGGCCACACTTGCAAAAGAGATAACAAAAGATCTCAAGATCCCTACTATTGGCATTGGAGCAGGTCCCGATACCGATGGCCAGATTCTTGTGACTCAGGATATGCTGGGTATGTATGAAAAGTTCACTCCAAAATTCGTCCGCCGTTATGCAGAACTGTCGACAGAGATCAAGACAGCTATTAAAAAATATGCAGATGATATCCGCGATGGAAAATTCCCAAATGAAGATGAAAGTTTTTAATGGAACAAATAAATAAAATATCAGATATCCGGAATAGAGTAAATGAGCTGAAACGTAAAGGTAAAACGATCGGCTTTGTACCGACGATGGGTTATTTGCATGAAGGCCATTTGTCATTGGTCGATGAAGCTAAGAAATATTGTGATATCGTAATAATGTCCATTTTCGTTAATCCAGCGCAGTTTGGTCCCAATGAGGATTTTGACAGCTATCCTCGAGATTTTGAACGTGATGAAAAAAAGGCTGAAGGTCGCGGAACAGATATTATTTTTTATCCCGATGTTAAAGAAATGTATCCCTCTGAAATTCTTACTTGGGTTAATGTAGAAAAGATCACGGATGTTCTTTGCGGGGCAAAGAGAGAGGAGCATTTCCGGGGAGTGACCACGGTAGTGATAAAACTTTTCAATATTGTAAAACCAAATGTCGCTGTATTGGGGCAAAAAGATGCTCAACAGGCTGCGGTTATCAGCAAGATGGTTGAAGATCTCAATATGGATATCGAGATCAAGATCGCACCCATCGTGCGTGAGGCGGATGGGCTGGCGATGAGTTCACGCAATGTCCGTTTATCATCGGAAGATCGCAAAAATGCGGTGATTTTATCAAAAAATCTTTTTATGATCAAAGAGGGAATAGATGAAGGAAAAGAACTTTCCCGACTTCTGGAAAAAGCTAAAAAATCTATTCAGGCAATAAAAGGAGCGCGACTCGATTATCTTGAAGCACGTTCCTATCCGAATTTGGAGACGGTAAATACTTGTAATGGCCTGTGTTTGATCGCCCTTGCAGTCTATTTTGGGGGTGTTCGTCTCATAGATAATATTTTAATCGAAAATCTATCTTGATTCTTGAAATACAAGCATTTATTTCATATTATAGGATGATGTAAAAACACACAGGAAAAGATGAAAAAGAAATTTCTACATGCAAAGATCCACAGAGCATCCGTTACTGATGCGAACTTGAATTATACAGGCAGTATTTCCATTCCTGTTGACCTTATGGAAACAGCGGGAATTGGTGAATATGAATTTGTTCAAGTTGTAAATATTAATAATGGTTTACGCTTTGAGACTTATGTGATCAAAGGGGAGAGGGGAAGCAAAAATATTTGCTTGAATGGTGCTGCTGCCCGTCTTGCTGAGATCGATGACAGAATTATTATTATGGCATATTGTGATCTTGAACCTGATGAGATCCCCGGTCATAACCCCACGATTATTGTGATGGATGAAACAAATACTATTATTGAGATAAAATAGGAGAACTAATGTTTGCTGCTCTTGCTACTGTAATTCTTGCTGCCGGTAAAGGAACCAGGATGAAATCAGACCTCCCGAAGGTCCTACACAAAGTCCTCGGAGAAACCATGGTGGCTCGTGTTGTAGCTCGTGCAAAGGAAGCAGGCAGTTCTCGAATAGTCGTTGTTATCGGTCACAAAAAAGAATTGGTTGAAAAAGAATTGACCGGTAAGAATGTTGATTTCGCTGTACAGGCACAACAATTGGGTACCGGACATGCGGTGATGATCACTGAGCCAGAGCTAAAGGATTTCTCCGGTGACATATTGATACTGGCAGGAGATGTCCCCTTACTGACTTCAGAAACCTTGATCAAACTTATTAGAACTCACCATGAAGAAGAAGCTGATGCTACCGTATTGAGTGCGATCTTTGATGATCCACATGGATATGGAAGAATAATTCGGACGCCGGATGGTGATTATTCACATTCCGTTGAGGAAAAAGATGCCAACGATGAGATCAGAAAGATCAAAGAGATCAATTCGGGTATCTATTTATTTAAATCTGAGCTATTATTTCATTATTTGCGTTTTATTGGAACAGATAATATTCAGGGAGAGTATTATCTGACGGATGTCTTACCTTTGATGCGAAAAGATAACAAGAAGATAGCGTTACAGATTGCGGACGATCCCGATGAGATCCAAGGCGTAAACACGGTTGACCAGCTTGGGGAAGCCGAAGAGAAATTAAAGGCACAAAAATGAAACGTTTTATGGTTTTTTTATTCGTTTGCCTGATGGTAGTCATGCCGTTAATGGCGCAGTATATTGACGAAATATCTGAATTCACCCGGCAGGGTGTCGGTTTTGATATGTCTAATGCCCGTTCATCTGCAGCATTTTTAGATTGGTCAAAAGTTCAGATGAACCATTCGGTCTCCATGAGTATGGGAAGTTCCGCTTTTGGTTCAGAATCTTATTTGACCTATCATAACGAATTATATATGCCGTTGAGTTCTAGACTTTCTTTTTACGGTAACCTCTACTGGCAATTGCAGGCATATGCCTCTAACCCTGCTTTGGAAAGATTGAATAGTCCTGCAGGAGATATTTACTTCGATGCAAATCTCGTCTACCATTTATCCGAAAATTCAACCATTAGCATTGGTATTGCACGTTATCCCGATTATTACTATAATATGACCATGCCCGGATCATATTTTGATCCGTACACAAGCTTTAACAATTACAGAAGAGGATTTTACCCATAGAATCCAAGCAGCTAAATATTGTTCTTAATGTCATTATTGTCCTCAGTGTTGTGCTGATAGGCATTTTTGCATATTCCACCTGGGTGGATCGGCCGGCACGTATTCGCGAATTTACCGAGGTGGAAATACCGGATAAAATGCTTAATTTGCAGGTGAATAAAGAACAACAGCAAGAATCGATGAGTATAGTCGTAAGAATTTTAAATGGTAACGGAGTCAGTGGCGTTGCATACAAATTAAGAGAATATTTGTTGAATCAGGGTTTTGATGTAAGCGAAACGACCAATGCAGATCATTTCAATTATGAAAAAACCATCGTGTATTTGCATACCAGCAATTACAGTATGTCAAATAAAGTATCAGAAAAATTAGGTATTGATAATAATCCCGTTCTTGATGATCGCGCACCGGATTATCCTTGTGATGTGACCATTGTTATGGGAAAAGATTATAAACAACTTCCTCCATTTCGTGAAAATAATTAAAGGAGCCGCATGGCCGAAAAAAAAATAGTCAATGACACAGAAACATCACACGAACTCGCAAAAATGATTGCAGAATTAGCTCTTGAAAAAAAAGCCGAAGATATCGTGGTGATGGATGTCAGCAAGCTTGCCGGTTTTACAGATTTTTTTGTAATTGCTACCGGTAATTCCGATACTCATATTAAGACCCTGGCAGATTATATCGAAGACGAGCTTTCTCAATATAAAGTGAAAGTATGGCATAAAGAAGGTTATGCAAACCTTAAATGGATACTAATGGACTATGTTGATGTGGTTGTTCATATATTTGATACAGAAACCCGAGACTACTACGATCTGGAAACGCTTTGGGCCGATGCCGAAAAGATCATTGTTCGGGATGAGTAATAAGTAAATGGCGAATCTCATAACATCGTTTACACTTTTTCGGGTCCCTAGTAATTATATTTTATCGTTACTTCTTTAACAAAATTCCATAACCGGGATAGGATTTTTTGCTGTTTCCCGCAATTGAT
>Ga0075116_10000054_pt1 | contig 47618 bp, 51 predicted proteins | sample AntAceMetag02UKC_FD_69786 | JGI IMG/M metagenome (GOLD analysis project Ga0075116, IMG submission 69786) | Saline lake microbial communities from Ace Lake, Antarctica- Antarctic Ace Lake Metagenome 02UKC | ecosystem: Environmental > Aquatic > Non-marine Saline and Alkaline > Saline | place...
GTTCAGGCTGCACAGGTATTAACCTTGCTTGCCCCCTGTTATCCACTTAAGCTGTGGAAGTCCAAGTCAATCAGGAGAAGTTTAAAGCGGACCATACAGTTAATCCGCTAAGTTCATCTCATCGAAGAACAATATACCTTGTCCTACACGAGGAAGCTCAGCAGTCGGAACGAATGTAGTAATACTTTCTCCACCTGCTACCTTTGTGATCTCGGGCATACCCCTTAGATCTGGTGAATCAAACTGAGAGAGAGTAATTACTTTCATGGTGAATATATCCTCACCGAACTCATCCTCTGAATACTTGAGTCCTCGTCTCTTCGCTTCTTCTTGAGAGAACTGTCTGATTGAACTGGTCTTACCAGTACTGGGACGACCCCATAGATACAACGGAATCCTATTATGGAAGTAGTATGGTACTAATTCCCGCAATGTTTTTAAGTCTACTTGTTGTAAACTACTGTTGACTTTGTTACTCATAGTTAATCTTTTTTATTCAGGTTAATTAACATAGCGACTGCTTTCTCTAGCCTAGATAATCGTATCTCAATACTATTTTCCTTTGTAATCTTCTTAGTTTGTCGCTTTGATTTCTCCAGATTTCTTATGGAGTCGATTAAGGTATTCTTTATGTGTCCCATATTCCTGGTTGATACGCTTGCTTAACGCATCTACCTTAACTTTCACCATAGTATCCATGAACTGCCGATGCCATTGGACTGTATGGTCAAGCCTTTTAAAGGTTTTGATATAAGCTCCAAAGTCGCACGCGGCTTTGAGTATTAGCTTATCATCATCTATTGGCTTTATCCCAATACTGTCCTGACATGCCTTGGCGAATTCATCCATGGCAATACGGTGAGATTTATTAATTTCTTCTGTCATACTTTATTAAGTAACGACGAATAAATATAGCTAAATGAGCAAGATGACGGCGGCAATATATAGTTCATATATTGCTGGCGGCGGCTTGTGAAGGCGCTATATTTATAAGGAAGTTACGGTATCCTCCTTAAGTAAGTGACGACGAATAAATCTGGCAGCTCTGAACAAATGACGGCGGTAAGTGTTCTCGGCTGAACAGTTACCGGCGGCAATTTGTGAAGGCGTTCAGATTTATAAGGAGGAGCTTGCGCTCTTTCCTGTCGCTGCCGCTAATTTCTTAAAGTCTTTCCGTAGTTCCTGTGCCAATGGTGGGTTATGCAGCATAGCAGCAGGATGATATATCGGCATGACTTTTACTCCATCAGGAAATAATACAGGGTCAGTATGAAATAACTTACCATGTATTCTACTGATAGGTTCAACCTTTGATTCTAATCCGAACATATCCATTATAGACTTGGTAGCATGATTACCCATGCAAACTATTACTATGGGTTTGATTGCTTCTACTTGTCTAATGAGATATGAACTACACTCATTCTTTTGTTCTTGAGTGGGATCAGCATTAGCTGGTGGTCTACACTTAACTGTATTACAGATATATATATCCTCTCTACTAAGATTTATATACGCTAACATCTTATCTAATATCTTACCTGCTGGGCCTACGAATGGGATGGCTTGCTTATCCTCCTCTTCGCCAGGCGCCTCACCTACCAGTAGAATATCAGCGTTATGATTACCTGAACCAACCACAGGATTAGTTCTGGATTTATACAGATCACACTGCATGCATTTGGTTACATCGTCACGCACACCGCGTAACAATTCTGTTGAATCAATGTCCATGATTTTTAATTATCAAAATGATATGGCTTATCCTCTTTCTGAGGGTCAACTTCCACACCATTTTTCTTTCTTAATGCTGCGAGAGCTCTTGCTCGTTTAACAATCTCGACAACAGGAGCAGCGCAATCAGGGCAGAGTTTAATATCTGTCGCTGACTTAGCGTCACGTTCAAACCATTTCTCAACATAGATTTGATACTTTGGTTGCTCCCGATTGTTACATTTCTTACCGCAGGCTTCGCAATAGAATGAATTAACCATGTCCTTAACCTTGTCTATTATGTTTTTTGTACCCATATTTACGCAATGCTTTATTATAAAGCACATAAGCCTCAAGTATATTAGAAGTTTTCCACTCATCTATCGGGAATCCAACTAACAATGAAGTACCCTGAATACAGACAGCACTCTTCTTTCTCAGCTTTCTAACTTCTACAAAGTATATTCCTAGATATACTTCAATACAGAACCAATGAGTGTCATTATATACGTGGTCAATGCCACCTTCGTATTCGAAGATACCTATTTGTTTTTTACTCATCTTCATATTAATACTTGAGCAATTCCCTCTTGTTTATCTCCTGCCAGAGGGAGTTAATTAATAATGAGATGCGTAGCAGGTCCGCACCATCTATATCCTCGCCGACTCTCTTCTGCAATTCTAATCTTTTCATTGCAAAGTATCGGTGAGCATTTAATAAGTGGCTGTCATCCATCTTGGCAATTTCATATACAGTGCCTTGACGGTCCTGGTAATGACTAATCATGTAACCATTGTGTTACACTCCAATCATCATGTTCACGCTCATATTCTTGTGCTATATTTTCGCACATTTCACATAGTTGTCTAAGCCTACCTCCAAATGAATTAGTTTCAGCATCAATTACAAAACCACAACCTTTGCATTTGAATGAATGTACTAGAACTAATCCTACCCTTTCTACAGGACAAGCAGCTTTATAAAATCCTTTGATTACATAGTAATCGTCTAGTTTTTCATTCTTAGACAACGCTAATAAGTTGTTGGCTAATTGTTCCTGAGAGTTCACTGACAGCATGAAGAACTCTAACAGAAAACTACCTAAGTTTGCAAACTTAAGCTTACTCTCTTGTACTTGTGCCATTATTTGAATAGCATGTTTACTTGTTTCCATGCATTTATTCAATGCCACACCTGTCCTTGTACAGTTTCATGTACTTCTCAAGCATGACTATTGTTTTAGGATTACTAAAATCTAACTGTGAACCCTTACGTCCATTGCAAGCTGAGCATAGTATCTCCAGATTTTCTTCATCATCATAGAATTCATCGAGTCCCATGTCCAATAACATTTTCTTTGGAACGATATGATCTAAGGTAAGCTTGACTAGCTCATCATCACCATTGGCATTACAGCTACTACAATAGTTACTGCGTTCCTTGATAAGCTTTTGCAATGTCTCCCTATGCCATCGGCCCTTGATTTTTCTAACCTTTACGGTCAGGTCTAACTCCTTAGCTCTAGCATTGATAGGTTCTATCATTTCTTCTGGAAGAAACTCTTCAAGCAATGTTCTTAAATTATTTCTCATATGTCTTAATGTAGGCCTTCTTATTGGATATCTGCTTCCATGTCTTTTCTTTAAGCCATGGTAATGCCAGTAATTCTTTCGGTGACATATGCATATTAAGCCTTATCGCATTCAGTTGGTCTTCACTCCAAGAACCTTTACCTGCTTTTATTTTAGGAAGTGCAACTGTTACTGGCTCAGTTTTAACTGGTACATTCTCTATCGATTCATTCTTTGCTGACTTAATCTGAGTTCTAATAAGTTTCTTTCTTTTCGCAAGCATTGCAGCATAGGTACGATTAGGTATAAGCTTCTTCATCTTGCGTGGTTTGAGCATAATGTTATCTTTCATTATCTGTATTTCTTCCTGAGTCCAAGCTCTTGTCTTATCAGATGTATCTACACTACTATCTTTCTTTCCCGATAAAGCAGGACGGCCATCGTGTCCATAAATATTAGCAACAGGAGTTTCAATACGCTGGCCTGACAGATAAGCTTTCATTACATTAGCTCTATCTGTATTCAGACGTTCGAACTTACTGTTCTTATACAGACTAAACCTAGTGCCAATTGCCCATGTAGTATGGCGTTCCTTAAGGATAGGATTGTTCTTTGCTTTCTTTACCGAGCTGCCAAGCATATCACATACCAATTTGTCTTCCTCGATAGTCCATGCATTAACTTTCTTTGGACTACTATATTTCTTTCTAGGCTGTTCAGTAATTGCTTCCGCTGGTACTCCATCCTTCATTGGAACAGGAGATTTACTTAAGTCAACATCAGCTGGTGCAAAGTTAGGCATCTTAAAGCTATCCTTAACTTTCTTAATGATACCAAACATAGCTAGCTTATGATGAGCTGACTGTATGATATCGCTAGCTTTTTCTAGCAGTTTGTTTGAGATGAAGCTATGGTTCATTATACCATGCTTAGCAATCTGATCTAAGATTCCCATACCCATCTCAAGGTCCTTAGTACGAACGCTTAAGCCTTCGCACTTAATTGTGATTCTCATTTTTTTCATAGATTACAAATTAATGAATGAAGCAAGCGCCATGTTCCTTGAGGGTTCGGAACTGGCGGTTGCGAATGAATTAATTAAACTTGTATTCAATTGTTAAAGAACATTCTATACTAGGCAATACTAAGCATGACTCCAGAAAAGTTCACATGACAGCACAATCTGTACTAAACACTAAAAGCTTTACTTAACTATACTTAACTCAAGCATGCTACACTCTACACCACATGAGAATTCTAAACTTTACATCAAAAGCTTTAGTTTAAATTACACTAGACTACAAGACTGAATAACACAGGTCATGACTCCACTTTAACAGCTTTACTTTACTATCATGACAACACTGCAGCTTACGTTAGTTAACCATACAACACAATGACAGCTTCACTTCACTTAAGTTTAAGTTACTGCACGCAACTAAACTCAACTCCACTAGACTGGAAAAGCTTTGCTTCACAAGACTGTACAGCAGTTCAGATTACATCGCATCTTTATACTCCAAGAGCATTGCTCTACATTAAAACACAAGAGTTCGCGTGACTATACAGCACTTGTCTTAGCTATACTAAGCATAAGTGAACTGCACACCACTACACTTGCACATTACTGTACTGTAATAGCTTTACTTTGCTACGCTCCACCTTGCTGTTGCTACGCACAAGTACACAACAAAATACATTAAGAGCATTACATTACTTCACATCGCTAAGCCCTAGATGACAATAGTTCACATAGCCCCGCTACACTTTAACAGCTGTACTATACTACAAACTATAGCTAATAAGCTACAGTTTCTTTCCTCTCTTTCTTAGCTTAGCTGCCTTGCCCGTTATATCCATGAGTTTGAACAACTTCATTTTAGTATTCACGATCCCGTTTGCTGCATTCAATGCTGCAATTGCCGCCTTGTACTTGGCTAGCGCTAGCTTAGCTTGCTCGGGATTATTAGGAATATCCCAGTCTACATTAGCACCAGTACCATTGATAGCTGCGTTGGCAACATCAATAGCTTTATGTGCAATGTCAGTAGATTCTAAGGACTCTGGTGTGTCCTGACCTACTGTCATTGTCCTTGGTTTATCAAGATAATTTTTCTTTTTTCTCATACACTTAAATACTTATACGAACTTAAGTTCGCTTATGTTATTATTTAACTTTGTTTACTTTGAACTTACTGATCTCAAAGCGTCCGAATTTTGGCCGCCAGGTTACACTACGTCGTTGGACCAGAACTCTTCGTGAGTTTCTATCCGATGACAGTTGGTACACTTTAAAACAACTAACCCTTTCTTAGCTTCCTTCTCTAGGAGCTTCCACTTAGTTAGTTGATTCATCTTCTCTCGTTTCTTTAGACGAGGATGTTTATTGTTACTGTCTTTGTGTGCGAACTCTAGTACTCTGAGATCCTTGTTCTTGCAGGTTACACACTTGCCACCAAGAGATTCCATTAATTGTTTCTTAACTTCCCAAGCTCTTTGCTTAGCTCTTAGTCTCTTGGCGACATTGTGTTTCTTTTCCCATTGTTTGTTATGTTCTATCCTGCATGGATCAGAACAAAACTTTCTTCGAGGATGGTCGATGGTAAATTCTTTACCACATACCAAGCATTTTCTTTTGATAGAATAATCAATCATAGTTTTTATTTAATTAATAATACTATGATTAGTATATCCTAACTTTGGTATATAGTCAACTACTTATTTACGGAAAACTTCTCAATCGAAAATCGGCCAAATTTGGGCCGCCAGGCCCCAATACCGACATATAATCCGGCATAGTTCAGTACTTCTTTGATGATATCAGTTGGGATTAGCTCGTCAAGCAACACATTGATAGTGAAATCTAACTCCCATTCGTTAAGCCTTGGTCTTACAACCCAGATAGCACCGCGCGTGCTTGGATTCTTAGCCCATCGTGCGTCCATGTACCATGTCTTTGCATCCTTAGGTTTATCCTTAGAGTATGATACCTTCTGATTCTTATGAACGATATTCTCTTGCTCAACGATTACGCCTGCTTTGAACGCGTCTTTGTAAGTTTTCTTACCTTCCAGTTTATACTGAACAGCTGCCTTAGTCATAGCTGCCTCAAGCATCTCGCCTGGTTGGACGAATTTCTTACCGACTTTGTAAGCATGCATATCAAACTTCTCTTTCTCTGTCATGTCTTTAACCTTAGCTTTAGGATTAGACATTCGCTTTAAGATTTCTGCTTCTTCATCTGGCGTTGGATGCTTAGCATGTAGCATAGGTCCAATGCCTTTGATGGTTACATCTATAGTTAACATAAGATCATATTAGGGTAGCATCACCAGTAAAGGTATCCTCTTTGAGGTCCTGACTGGCCTGCTCCGCTAGATTATTATCCCGCTTACTAGGCTGATATGCAGCCCATAATTGCGGGAATGATTTAATTAAAATCTCCTTGTTCATATGGTCAGCATGACGGAAGCATTCGGCTAAAGCTTTAACAAAGCTACCGCCGTATTTGCTCATCTTGCTGACAACTTCGAACTCGTATTCATTTAGACTCATAGAATTGTATTATGAATAACAATGACGCCATGTTTGCCGAAGCTTGAAGTATAAGCACCATGCTTCGACTAAGGAATAAGTGTGTCCACTATCAACAGGTATGTTAGGTCCACGATAAATACCATTATTACCATAGTTTCCTTTAGGTACTGGCCTCATCTTCTTCACATGAATCCAGTAATATCCACTGACTTCATACATGCATATCTTATAGATTTGATTAATCTTTTCTATACGAATCATTGTACTCATAATTATTAGAACGGCATGCCAGACTTCTTTTCCTTATCGGATTCACGACCGACTAGCTTACCGAACACCTTAATGTTCTTAAAGTAATTCTCATGCCAATCATACATCTTCTCCATGCATTCCTTAAAGTCTTTACCTGTGACAAACACTCCGACTTCAGTGTCATCACGCTCATGATCAATCATGAACGACGCCTTGGCGTGCAGTTTTTCACTAGTGTTAGAATTGAATCTAACTTCCATCTTACGGAGTTTACCCGCAGATAGAAATCCAAAGTCAGACATCTTAAGGTCTGGCTTCTTTTCATCTTTCTTTTTTCCTATCATTGCTTTTTACTAAGCCTGCGCACTGAGGACATTTCTCGAACCTTATACCTTGGTCCGGCTTTATATCCTTGAAGAACTCAGGCTTGATTATTTTCTTAAGTTTCTCTTTGTCAATCCATCCATGTCTCCTGCATGTATCACAAATGAATTGAACCTTACCCTTAAGCTGGGGCTTACACTTGTCGCATATACCAGAGTAAGCTTGTTCCTCTGGTATAGACTTGAGTCGTTTACTCATTAGGATGACTCCTGAATTCTTACCACATATGACACACTTCTGCATTCTTACGTAGTCATCTGGGATTTTATTAGGCATACTATTCATGTGAACAAATCCGGGCATGTGCTCCGAAGTCGTTCATGTTAACTCCATTAGCTTTAGCACATTCCTCTGAACAATACATAGGTATGCCCATCGATGCGCATAGCTCACAGAGTGCGGCACCACAGTGTGCACACATGGCGCCAGTTAACATTGCGTCTGCTATTTCACCCATGTTATTTCTTGTAGATAAACTTCTGTATGTTTCTAAACCTACCGATAGTTTTACCTGCACAAATTACTTCACCATTAGGCATCAATATTGCGTCGACTAATACAGGTGTGATGTCCTCTGGCTGTTTACTAATTGGTTCTTTACTAATCCTTCTGTAAATCATAATTATTTACTATGAAATTAATCTTTAAACTGTTTAGCTTCATCCTCACTAGCAACCTCGTAATGTTCATCGACTTTCTTGAGTATTAACATTCTACTCAAGTGAACAAGAGCAGGGCTACCGTCCTTATTGAACAGCTGATTGCCGTTCTTATCATTGACAGTATTATATGAATACATACCATCAGTATGATCAAAGATGATAACAGCTTCCGTATGTTTCTTATTACTAATCTTAACCTCTAGCATACATATCTTAGAACCTTTCTTCAGATTGCGGAGGCGGATTAGTTTTAACTCTTTTTTCTTTGCCATATTCTTCTCGATTATACTCGACATAGTAGACGATATCAGCTAGCTCAGCTCTAGTCCCGATAACACGGATGACTGAACCATGTCTAAGTACAACTACTTTATGAATTAAATTCATACTAAATTAATACTTTGGGTATGGTGCTCGTCCTCTTAATCCTAGCAGGTGAGTAGCCATTAACTCTGCCGCCAATCTGGCATCATAGTGCCATGTTGGTGGATTATTCTGGACAGATGAACCATACTCGTTACTAATAAAGAATTTCTTTAATGAGTCTAGGTCAGAATAAGTTCCTAACCATCCAGCCTTATTGTAATGAGCGATTGAACCACACTGTAAGTGGAAGAATTCGTACAGATACTTAGGGAAATGATCGTAGTCATAGTACTTGACAAATGTCTTGAACTGTTTCATAAGTCGTTTAACATCCCATACTAAATTCCCATCGTATAGTATCCACTCATTAGGACTTAGCTTCTGCTCGACAAACGGAAGCAAGTACATTCTTACATCAGACTCACTAGAATTGACTGGTATTCTGTTGGCCTCGAGGAATGTCTCAAGCTTATAAAAAGCTGACTGATTACTAGTTCGGCATATCTTCTCGGCGATGGTTATTTCCATATAATTCTTATTACAAAACATTATGAGACTATTAGCAAACTGCTGTCACATAATGCTTTGTTGTTTATTAACCAATGTTAGCTAATACTAGCGAACATCTCACTGTACCCGACATTAATGTCGGCTAACTCAGCGTTCTCAATCTTGTTATTCTTTCGTCTTGAACGCTCTTACTCCGCGTAACTCGTCAATCCTCTGCTCAACGGCGTCTTGAACTAAGGCTCTGGCCTGTTCAAAACTATCGTGAGTTACTCCGAAGTCCTCCGTCTCAAACTTGCGACGTGGATCGTAGTTGGACAACGTTAACTTCCGTGTGTACTTGAAGTCGCGTGGTCCTTTAGGGTCTCTTGCTGTAGTACTCTTTGGCATAGTAGTAATCTTTAGGTTAGTTAGTATATGAATCAGAGGCAAACCAAAGTCCGACATAACTTCGGCGGTCCTCTTCTTAGGCTATAGTGTATATTACTGTATCGGGATTCCCAATAGGATGATTAACATAGTTATTATAACACTGTTACTATAGGTAGCTTTGCTGTGTAGTACTATCAATACTACCCGTGTAAGTACCCGTAAGTAGGGGTGTAAGTACCCCTGTAAGTACCCGTGTAAGTACCCGTAAGTACCCGTAAGTATAAACAAAAAAAACAACACAGAGAGAAACAAAACAACAATAAACAAACACAACACTAGGAATAACACCGATAACAAAACAAACAAACAGAATAAAAAGAAAGAGAGTATAATAAATACAATAGTGCTGCATACCCGCACCCAGGTACCGTCGGAGAAGATAAAAAGCCAAGCTTGGCAAAAAGAAAGACTGGGGCGACGAACCCCAGCCTCTCTTTCTTGGTTAGAAGGTCTATTTCGTTTCAACAGATGACTGTCCGATTTTCTCGCACAATGCCTTGTACTCATCAAGACGGGACTCCTCTATCTTAAGGAAAGCCCAGTGAGTATTCTGATTCTTAGCATCATCGCGTTTCTTGTTCGGTCCGAAGCTAATCCTAGCATAATCGGTAACGATGAAAGGATAAACACCAGAGATTTGGTATTCACCTTTCTTACCCTCAACTGGTTCAGTTAAAGGGGCAATGCTGAAGCCTTTATCAGCCTCTGGCATCCAAACCTTACCAATCAGAACGGAAACTTCCTTGGCACGGGAAACAGTGGTAGCTTTACCCTTGTTTTCCTCTAACATATTAAGTAAATTCATACTTTGTGTAATCAGAGTACTAGACTTGCGACTAGCACGCTGAAAATTAACGAACTAAATTAAACCTTTGTCCCTGCCATACTCTAACGCCTGTTGAAGACAACAACGCGTGTCGTAAGCTGCGGAACGCAGGATACGCTTTTCACGGCTTGGATGCTCCGCAATCTCGTTCAATAAATCAAACGAGTGGCTATCTAAGCCGTGTTTGCTGGCCCACTCGGGGACTTCAGCAACGAACGATAACAAATGCATATGCGTTTGTATTAAGAATAAACGATTCCGTATGGCTAACTATGCCGACCTTTATGAAGCCATAAGAAATCTTAACCATACTGCATCCCTGCTCTCAGATACCGTCGGACAAGATCCATACGGTATGTATATAAAAAGAAAGCCTAGAGCGCTGTGCCCTAGGCTACTTCTTTATTCATAGTACTTGATTAGCTCATACAGTTTAACCACGACATATCTTAGAAGAAGATAGATCGGGAAGAACGGTAAGAATACTAGCGCTAACCAGAACATTAAAACTTTAGATCTGTACATACATGTATGTTAGTTAATTAAATACAATAGAGATATATACATAATGCTAGATACCGTTGAGAAAGATATATCATGACAGGCAGGAAAAAGAAAGCCCAAGGCGTATTGCCCCGGGCTATTCTCTTATACGATTAGTGATGGGTCCATAGTCACATCTGTATTGTCTTCATCCTGTGGATCGAAGCCAAGACAGGTTCCTTCCGGACACATGTCACAGTTGATGCTATCGCAATAATCTTCCGATACAATGCGATGCTCAACGGGACAGAATCTAGTAGTCATAGTGTTTAATATTAGTTAATTAATTAATACATCCTGCCTACATACATGATGCTAGCTACCGTTGTATCTGATAGCCTAACGGTATTGCTCTCTCTATATATATAACACACTACACACTCTCTCCCCCCCATCACTACTTACACACTTAAAATATATGTCTAGTCCTTTCCACTAGGAATTTTTTAAATAGTCCTCTTCACCAGGAATTTTTTAAATAGTCCTTTCCACCAGCTTAACTTCCTTGCGGAAGCGTAAGTTTCTGCAAGCTTAACTTCCTTGCGGAAGCGTAAGTTTCTGCAAGCTTAGCTTCCTCGCGGTCGACATTAATGTCGGGTGCCCCCCCCCAGAAGCTCGAAGAAACTTCGAGGGTTCCCCGAGAAGCTTAATGCAAATTTTTTAAATAATAGTTATCCACAGTATCACTATTGACATTATTTTATGCGCATGGTAGTATAGAAATGGATCTGTTGGAAGCCGGATCTATATAGTTAATTATTATGTCTGTAGTTATGCACAGTATTGTGTCTATCTGCTTGACAGGTATCCACATATGTTTCATAACATATACAATCTAAAACTACTACATGACATATGTAGCTATATAGGACGGACTTTCGTAGTTTGTCCAATCGTCGTTTCCAAAACAAAACAAACCACTTTCTGAGTGGTTTGTTTTTTTGTGTTTGACAATTATACAGTTTTATAGCCTGATACCATGAGATATCACAAGGCTTTAGTTTACATTCCCCTCCGTAAACTATTTGATATCTCGTGATGTTAGTCTATAATACGACACATACATTAATATGTGTCAACCTACAAATGTGAACAAGCCTAGCTTTACGAGTTCCTGAGGCTATATATCCTGGAACCGAGATGTACGGTAGCTGCAACATGGGCCTGTCGCATGCATGCAAGCACAGTGTGTTTGTGTGTATCCGATTGCCCATGCCCTGGTCCCACCCCCAGTTACTATGATCTAATCCCAATATGAACTATCGGCCCCTTTCGCCTTACCGGGATTAATAAAGGAAGTGTCTAGCAGTTTGGAGTAGAAATACTCCGTCACGACAGTCTGTTGTAGAACTCCCTCACCGTTCGCTGTCATTTACTCTTATTCGCAAACTAATATACGACAGTTTGAAGGGGTGGATTGTACCCAAATAAACTATAACTGTATGCCTAACATTAAACAAATATGCGAAAGAGAACAAAAGCAAACCTATGCCCACTATGCCGGAAAGGGTATGTTATAAAGATATGGGGATACTGGGAGGAGGACAGAAAGGAGTGCACCAGATACCCAAAATATAAATATACTAAAAGAGATTAAATAATAAATAATATATATGGCATTTAAAGACACAGCGATCTACTACTGTTCATATTGCGGAGAACGGTTAACCGGAAAAGCAAAGTATTGCAAGGGCGGAGCCACCGCTGATGGCGTCAAAATCGCCAGTTGCAGTACCCAAAAAGGCCGGAAGCAGGTCTTCGATCTGAATGTAGAGATCCTTAAAGAAAACAAAGCTAAGGGGCACACAGTACCTGAGGGCCTGAAGAACTGGAAATGACCCGACATTAATGTCGGTTCATGAGAAAATAGCATTTACAAGATGCTATTTTTTTGTTATACTATAGACATATGAGTACCAGAATCCTAGTACAACCGGCCGAAGACTACTTTGTTGCGTTCCTAGCCACGAGAGGAATTAATATCACGAGCGAGAAACCCGACGTAATACATTACTTCGGGGAATCCAAACGCAAACTAAAGAAGTTAGTAGCCGAACATGATCCCGATCTGGTTATGATCAATAACCCCAAGGCATTTGATTTAGATTATAATTTCGCCTATGCCATGGATGAGATTCATAATGACCGGGATATCTATATACCAAGAACCGTTTCAACAAACGCCTTGGAACTTTCCCGTCTCCATTACCAGAGCCTGGGATTGGATAGAATGATGCACGATACCATGGAGAAAAAAATAGAAGAGCGTAAAGAAAAATTAAAAATCAATTCAAGTAGCGTGAAGAAAATCTTCCGCGCTATGATGTGGGACTAGACGATTAACCTCTCGGCATGTCCCTATTGAGGGAACGCGGGATGAGGCATAGGTGCCCGACCAAACAACAGCGGAGTTTAATTATCTCTTCTGAGTAATTGAAACCGAACCTCTCAACCTGGGCCAGCCTGACGAAGTATCTAATAACATGTTGAGAGGCTAGTCGTTTACCTCACCAATTATCTCATGTATAGCGTTAGCGAAACATGAGCTGTTAAAAAGATCATATGGCTAAGGAGTATGTAGTTAAGAGTGGGGACACTTTGTCTGCGATTGCGCGAGATCACAAGACAGATGTCAAAACCTTAACTCAAATTAATTCCATTCAAAACTCAAACCAGATTAGCGTCGGGCAGAAGATTGTATTACCAGGAGACAGTTACAGCGAAGCAGTAGCTGCCGCAAAGTCTAAGCTAGAAAGCGGAGTTACCTGGGGCACAGCCTGGTGGAATGTTAAGAACGCTGTACCGGATGCAGACAATGCACAGATTGATAAGGATCTGAATAAGGATTATTGGTCTAAGCCTGGAGCCTATGAAAAGTTTACTACAGAGAAGAAAGAGCCATTCAGTCTAGATCTACAGACAGATGCCGGGATAGCACAAACTACTCCTGCAATTATACCGCGAGAACCGGTCACGCCAGAGCCTGACGTAACTATAGTTGATCCATTTAAAGCTGAAGATGAGGTTAAGGTTGATATAGTAGAACCGCCAACTCTAGATAAGAAGGTGGAAATTATTGATATAGATAAAACGCCTGGTAAAGTTACTATAGTACCGGAACCTCCGAAGCCAACCGGAGAACCAATTCGCGCACAGAAGCCCGAGGATAAACCCTTGCGGGCTTTTTTTAATAAATTCATTGATGTAGACAATGCTTTTAAATCCGGAGAAGAGGGCGCCTCTGAAGAGGCTGCAAAGTATCTGCGTGATCAAACTATCCCAATTATAAATAGAGTGATACCTTGGGCTAAGATCGCTGAGACAGCTATCTTTGAAGCAGTACCTACTTTTTGGAATAAACTGATCGGAGACAAATGGTACGAGGGTAATATCATAATCGGAAAAGACCTTCTAAACCAAGAAATGAGGAGAAAAAAAACTCCTGAAGAAGAACGAAAAAGAATCACCGACGAGCTATTTAGTATCTCCGGTGAGCAGATTGACCTTAGCCAACTTGACCCTCGGTCCTTTTACCAGGACGCGAGTGGTCAGGTACTAGTACCAGCTGACATAGTTAGCATGACTGAGTTAGGCAAGGGAACCCAATTCCAAAAAGAGGAAAGGAAAAAACAAATCGAACTAGCCACCAAGCGCGATTCGTTTGATGATAATGTATTTGATCTCGAGCAGTACTCTCGTCAAATGGAGAGTGATATTGGTATAATAATTACTGGACAAGAGGATGAAAAAGAATACAACCAAAAATTCCAGGACTCCCTGGATGGTATGGTTCAAAAAATATACGATGACAATAATGTAGATGGCGGTGATCTCGCGGAAGAGGCGGCTAAAAACGCCAAGGGTATGTCCAGTAATCTTCAGGGAATGGCCGAAGAACTACAGGATGATATTGATGCTCTGCTTGATTTCTCATTTAAGGATGCGCCCAAGAACATAGTAGAAAAATCAAACGAAGGTTTCTTCGATCTTATCAAGGACACTGAATCGTTTTCCCAGTATGTAAAATCGGCCAAGGACTTTAATGATTATAACAACACACTGACAGAATCAGTAGTCGATGAGAAGACAGCGTTTGATGACGCCGGCAAACTGGAGTCTGAACTGGCAGTGCTAAGAACTTCCGGTAATGAAGAGTTCCTCGAGGAGAATCTTAATTATGATAAACTAACTGAAGCACAGCGCATTGCTCATTCGAACTATTATTACCAGAACCAGAAAGATATAGATAGGATATTTGACATAAGTAAAGAGCTCAATGATATATATTCATGGATGAAGATCAACCAGCTTAAGGCACAGCAGGCTCTAGATAAGTCTGCAGCGATCGGCCGTGCGCTCGAGAACTTCAATGAGGACTTCACCAATCTTATCGGGACTAGAGAGTTCGGTGATTTACTCTCGTCATTTGCCACAGAGACCGGCAAGGATACATCTGCCCTTGTTAATTACATGAATGAGTATAACAAAAATAAGAGATGGTTTGATGAGAATGATAATAAGATAGCAGCCCAGGCCGCGTCGTATGAAACAAGAAAGGCCAAAGCATTACTAGAGATCGGAGTCGCCGCAGATACGGTCGACAGATATCGCCGTGAATATAATGAGAAAGCTGTAGCGGTTTATGATGCCGGTAAGGAACTTGAGAGATTACAGAAGTTTGATGATATAGCCTATAACAAAATGAAGGCTGAAGTTAATGATACTCTCAATGCTTCACGTATGCTCCATCCGTTCAAGACCTGGGATCTCTGGAAAGAACATGGAGCCAAAGAAGTTATCTGGGAAGGTGTCCCTAAACTTATTACTGCTATGCTTGAGACCGGTATAGAAGGAACAAAGAAGGTAGGTTTATACCAGGCCTTTGATTCTGTTTACGGCGCGGATGAACTTGTTAAAGATATCCAGTATGTCTATGAGACAGAACAGAGTAGCGCTAGCTTAGCACATTTGGCTAAGGATGGTTTACAGCTGATCAAGATGATAGGCGGTGCATCAGACTCGGCAGCTGAGAAGGTTAACTCATGGATGGGAGACCCATCAGTGTATACTCCCTATCTTGGTAAGGACGGCAAGATCCCGGCGTCATTAGCTACCAGGTTTTCTACCTGGGCTTTAAACTGGATGGCTGACGGACAACAGCAGGATCCTGAGATGTTCTATTCAATGAAGACAAGATATGACCAGACAACGGCTACACTCCCACCTGACCCAAGTGATGAGAATAAAACATATACATTGGATGAGATCATGAAGCTGTACGGTTCTATTAATATACAAAATGCATCATCACTTAAATACATAAGCCCTGAAGCACTTAGGAGAGATCTTTTGGCTGCCAATAAATTTGGCGATCAAGGAATAGATCCTAATAAAATTCCTGTTGGTACTCAGGTTGTTATAAGCCTCGGAGCTCCAAATGCATCAGAAAGTATGAAACAGAAGGAGCGCGAGCGTATGTGGATGGCTGGCGATATAGCTTACGATAAATTTAAAACAACTAAACCGTCTAGCATCTATGACTTTGTAGATCGCAGGGAACGGGATAAGATCATAGAGATCTCACTCATGAATGATTTTCCGGCCAAAGGAATAAGCCTTAACGAGATCCCGGTTGGGACAGAACTAATTATCCCAAAGTATGATCATCAGCCGTCGTTTTTATCCTGGATGGATCCAGAGAAAAGACTTAGACTAAAGACCAGGCGCCCGTATTGGCATGTGTTCTGGGACGAAGTAGTCGCGAATGTTGGCGATCCATTTAACTATCTATGGGTTGGTACCGCATATAAGATCGGTGATTTTATAGATTATACTGGCGGCGCCACGTCCCGTAAACTAATGGAACAGGCCCGTGCTAAATCTCCTACCGGGAGAATAAGCGCAGGTACTGCAAAGATAGTAGGTGGCATGGAGAATCTTAATATGCTTGCTTCCAAAGGCCAAAGCGTAGCTGACTGGACCCATGGACTATCAGAGATATTAAGATTAAGACCTGTATCAAATCCTGATCTTGCGAAGCTCCCTGACCAGGCTCCGTTATTAGAACTACTTAAACCTAATGTAAGCTTAAATGACCAGGCCAGTCTGGCGACTTTGTCCGTGATTATGACCAAGCTCAGGGGAATCACTCTGTCTAAGATGCTTCCATCATTACAGAAGAAGCTCATCGACATGACTGATCTTGATATTAACGCTGTCAATCAGACTGCGCTTGTTGATGTGAAGAAGGCGCTCTTCGATATGTCGGAACAGTACAAAGTGCATAAAGATACAATGAAAGAAGCCATGACATTATTTGTAGATAACTATACCCAGAACAGGAACACTGTCATGAAGGAAGCCAATGAATTTGTAAAACCATATAAGACTATGGATGATTGGTTGAGGGATAAAGGTAAGGCCAAACCGAATCAAACCAAAGTGTTTAAAGACTCAATTATTAAAGATTATGAGGATGGGCTTATTAGAAATAAAGCCGAGCTGGCATGGGCCCTCGAAGATCCTGAGGGATTCTATACTGATTACTTCCGCACTAATAAGAACGTTCGTGTGATCGATATTGCTTGGGAGTTTATGGATAGAACTGGACTCTCAGAAGCCCGACTTAGAAAACTCCTTGAGACAGTTCCGGACCTTGAAAATATCCAGGTAGAACTTGAAAGAAGCTTTCTCGATTTTGAAGAAGCCGGCCGGTACTTTGCTATTCATCATTCAGAAGAATATGCTAGCCTACCTAACGCAGGCAAGGTAGCATTTAGGGAACTGTTACAGAATCCTGCTACCGGGGAACTGGTGCCTGATCAATCTACATTTAATAAGATCAGATATGAATTATTGGAAAGATATCCTGCTGATAAAGCCGCGATAATACGCGGTGTTAATGTTGTTCAGGATTTCAAAGATCGTATAGACTGGGTTAGAAAGTATGAAGAAGGTAAGGTGAAGCTGGGAGACAGACCAGATGATCTGGTCTTGATGCCTGTTACAAAAGATAATGCGGTTGAGCTTAGAACTGTTGATGTAAAAACTCTACCAAAGAATTTGAAATCTTCATGGGGAGATGATGCGTTCAAAGTTGTGCCTGATCCTAGAGATCCTAAGAAGTCTATATTTATTGCAGATACAAATGCATATAAGAAAGGCGGCCTGCCCATGATCATGACTGACTATGGTAGTGTTGTCCCTAGCGAAAGGCTTGCCTATCTTTATAACGAACCTGTCGGCCGGTCCCAACTAAGTGTTCAAAAGACTGTATTCGATAATGGCAAAAGGATTCAGGACTATGTAGAAGTAGATTCTACGGGACGTCCGAACAGTGACAGAATAACATACGGTGATATATTAAATACAGCTTTCATGGATAAGAAGGTTGGTTGGTTTAATACGTATAGGTTCAAAGATCCTAAAGCATTTAGAAGCGAGTTCAAAAATATCATGGATAGGATGATCGTAAATGAAAAAGAAGAATTCTTATCCCGTGTATCTGTTAAGCGTGAGGCAGCTGACAGAAGAAGCCTTGTGAAGAGTAGACCTGATGCAAATAGGATGTATGATATTTATAATAAAGTTGGTACAAGAGTAGCTAATTATCTTGACATACAAAAGTTCTATGAGATGGTAGAGGGACTAAAGAGATTATACGATGCTGATCCAACTCATAGTTTATACAGACAATTGCATGATAAGCTGTTCGTAATTAAATCGCAGATGCTTGAGAATAGAACATCCTTTCCGCTCACTCCTACCGAAGAGATGTTCCTGTTGCTTATGGATATAAAAGGCAAGCGCTCAAGGCCAGACTTTCTGGACAGCTATCCGCTTATCAAAGGTTTGCTTACTGACAATAAATTCTCTACTGAAGAGATGAAGAAGATTTCCAGTAAGTTTAAGTATGCTTCGCAGAGAATGGTAAGGAATAAAACAGATGCAAAAATAACACAGCAAGCTTCTGATATGACAGCGGCCCAAGTTAATACCATGAAGAGCGAAGTCAAGAAGACGGTTGAATATTGGGATGGTGAATATACTAAGCCAGATGAGTTTGCTGAAAAGCTTAAGGAAGAGATGGCGTTGGTTAACAAAAATCTACCGGAAGATAAGGCTGAGGTACTTTCTACGCAAGATCTAAAGAATTTTGAAAAACCATTTGAGGATACAGATAACTACTATGTGGGCGCTGTTATCCCCAAATTATTTACATACATTACACGAGAGAGGATCGGTAAGAATGCTCTCCTTGATAACATAGTTAAGTTCTCCAAGGACATTAATTCAAAGGCCGTAGCCACTGTGGCTGATATAACCAAGGAGGGTAGGAGCTACATACTCAAAGTTGTTAACGATGTCAGGAAGATGACGCGTAAAGATATTGATAATCATATACTCTTCCCAACAACCAATGTTCCTGATTCAAGAATATTAGTTAGTGCTGGACATGCACTATCTAAAAATTATGGATTCAATAATGACCTTGTTGTCAATGTAAAGGTTAATAAAACCATAAAAGAAGTTAACCGTATAGGTGACGAGATATTAGCAGCTGAGAAGAAGCTCGACGATTTGCTTACACCTGGAGAAAAGAAAACCAGGGCTAAGCTTGATGCTTCAATTGAAGTTAAAAACAGGCGAAGAGATGCTATTAAGAAAGAAATAGAAAAGCTTGAAGGTGTAGATCCTCTGTCCGGTAGTAAGAAAACTATCGGCGGTGAGATAGCTATGCTACAGAACAAACTTAAAGCTTTGGTTCCTGAAGAAATTAAGAACCAAGTTCGTCATATACAGAAAGAAGGAGTAATCCCAGGCAAGTGGCTTGGGTGGGAGAACGATGAGCTAATCAAGTTAAGAGCACAGCTTGTTTACCAATCCAAACTGTCAATCAGGAATCCCGGTAATAAAGAGTTCGTAAATAACATAGCTAATCTAAAGAAGAAGATTGCCGACGTAGAGCTTAAGCGAATTAAATATCTTGGTGAATTCAATAATATACAGACCAGGATAAACAAACTTATACCGGAGACTCCGGAGGCAAATGCTATCAAAAAAGAAATTGTCACCAAGATGGATACTGTAGAAAATCTTCGCAAAGAAGCTTCGGATATAGATGAAGGCATTACTGATATCCGGAGACAAACAGAAAGTCTTGTCGATAAAGAAGAAAGCATGGTGAGAAGAGATACTCTTCTCTATGAACGGGATAGTCTTAGGAAAGAAATGGCTAGTATTAGGGGCGAGAATATTATGTCACAAGAACAAAATGTTAATTCACTCAAGAAAGACCTGGAGTTAGCTCGCCAAAAAAACGCCAGCGATGATGCAATAGATAAAATAAAAGATAAACTTGGCCAAGCCGAAGCAAGATTGAAGCGGCTGAAGGATGAGGAAGAGTTATATTATTTTAAAGAGCATGATGTTGAGGTAGCACCTGGTGAAGATATCACTATTGAGCATGCCGATGGTACGACACAGGTTCTTAAGAATACAGAAGCCAGGGTAACATCACCACACAAACTTCTCAGGAATGAGATTGAGCGTAGAGCAAAGTTCGAACCTAATACACTGTATGGACATCTATTAAAATTAGAAAGAGAGTTATCAAAGAAGACTGATAAGTCATACATTGAATTACCTGAAGGTTTTTTGAATGATGTATCAGCAGTTAACGCGGCGCTTGAGCTCTCAAAATTAGAGAAGACAGGAGTATATGATAATAAGTATTTTGCTAATCGAAAGGTATTAGACAAGCTATATAAACTGGAAATGGATCTGGCCCTGAAGCAGAAAGCTATGACTAAGCAGAAGAATCTTATTAAAAAATTAAAGGATAACCAGAAAGTATTGCGTGAAAAGAAAGCTACTAATGAACAGTTGCGTAATATGTCTTCTAAGATAAAGACTGAAGAGATCAAACTAAAGCCGCTTGTTGAATCATTTAATGATGCAGCAGATGTTGGAGATATCTATGCTAACAATGTACAAATTGGAAAGTATAATTTTGACCGTAAACGTTATGGTATGTATGAACGGTATAATCCCCGGTTCAATAAGATCGACTACAATGAATATCCAACAGGTAAAACAATAATTACCAATGAAGCTATTGATTGGTTCAACCAGGTTAAATCACCTAAGATCAAGAATGATAAAGGAGTCCTGGTAGACAATCCGGACTATGGCAAGACTGTACTCATTGATGATTATACAGACTATGGCAAAGGCATGGTTGAGTTTTTGCGTGATAATCCTAATCACTTTGTTGAGAATAGAGACTATAAAGTAGCTCATGTTAAGGACGCTGTAGACAATGAGATCACCACAGCTCAAGCTGTGGAGGCCATAAAAGATTCTAATGTTAGGCCAGCAATGGATATGCTTAATAGCGACTACGGTCTTGGTATAAGTTATAACGATCTCATGATCATGATGAACATGTCGTTTGATTTTGATTTGCCTGATTTTGAAAAAGACAGATTATACCGTAAGAATAATTGGAATGCATTTGAACGTTTCATGACCCCGGAAGAAGTAACCAAGCTCGAACGGTTCGCAAACAAATTGCAGGCTGTCTATCTCAATAAGAGTGAGTTCCCTGAGGCAGATAAGAGAAGAAAATATATATGGGACAAAACAGTTACCGGGAAGTATGAGCCGCGTTCAGTTCCTCAAGATACTGACTTCATGGATCAAAAGAAATTTGTTAAAGCCAGAAAGAACGTCCAGCAAATAGCTGATGATTTTGATCCTGATAATATGGACCCCGAAGATTACGAGAAATTAACCAACAGTCTTCATGATGAAGCCGCGATATTAGATGAGCTAGCCAGAGCTAACCCTTATGATCCGGATAGACCTAGGGACATACAGGATGTAATAGATAGGCTTGATGGTAACGAAGCTTATGAAGGGATAGATTACAGTACTGAAATTCCCCAGATATTAGAAGAAAGGAAAATGGAATTTGCCCTACAGATAGCTGGTGAATTAAAGATGCTACAGAAGCAGCTTGGCTGGGCAGATCTTGCTCCTGCCGAAACTAAAGGTAAGTGGATAATCAACTCAGTGGACAATAATTATACTACTGCTAACATGCAGACCAGTCTTCTCCAACGTACTAATGGACAATTCTTTGACAATGGGAATCTTCTTCCCAGTGTTAAAGTTGCTCTTGATAAAGAAATTAAGAAGTTCAATAACAATACTAGGGAGTTTTTTGAAGCGTTGCCCGAGATCTACGGGGCAAAGAATGCCAAGTCATATGAAGACTTTCAAAGAATGCACAGGCGCACGGTTGACGATGCTAACACTGTGCTTGATTATTTTTTGAAGAGACGTAATGAGATGCGCGTTGATCATCTACGCAATACATTGTATCTTAGGAAAATACTGCAGAAGACAGACGACGTTGTAAACCGGCTTACCAACGAGCTGAGCGTAGAAAGAACTATCAATGGCAAGAAGTATCCTGGTCTCATAAATGAAGTTCAGCAGGCCTTAGGCAAGCTAGACAAAGATAATAAATACCATTTACTTGGCGAAGTCCAGGTTTACAAAAAGCTGAAGAGTAGAGGCCCTGTCAGAAGAAGAACTTCTGAAGAGCTAAGACGTATAGCAAAAGATCTGAATGTTGATGACGTTATGATGAAGAAGGTCGCCGACAAACTCAATCGTGCAGATGAATTAAAATCCAGACTGAAATCTCTTAGGGATACCAAAGCTGAGTTTGAGCTTGATCTTAAAAACAAAGATCGAATCTATAACAGATCAATTGAACTTATTGAATCTGATATAGAGAAGACCAAAACTAAAGCCAAGGTTGCTACTACTATTGATAATATTCTGGCCGGTACATATAAGCCGAAAGAGAAAGGCGTGATTGAAGTGAGAGAGTTCTCCAAGGAATTTGTTAATGCTATAAATTCCAGGTTGATGGGAATCGATAGGCAGAAGCGTAGGATCCGAAACAAGATTTCCAGTGTAAGGAAATATGGCGGCGAGCATCCGCTTGTAAGAAGATACTTAGTTGAGCTTGCTGACCTGGACCGTGAAGCTGTTCGATTAAAACAGTTAGTTAAGTTCTCAGTGGAATGGAATGTAGCGGCAGCTAATAAGATAAAATTCACATCCAAAGAAATATATAACGCATCTATTCATAGGTATACCGAATCATACATCAGCAAGATGAACATGTTGAACAAGATCATGGCCAGGGATGTAAAGAAGCGTCTACCGGTTGCTATGCTTAAAGCTCAGAAGAAGCTGGACGTTTTCTTTCCTGAAGTAAAACTTGGCGCCGGATCAACTGTAATAAAAGAACTAGATCTTAATTGGTATAAGGATTGGTATATGAATGTGGAGAGAAAGCATCCCGGGGAAATTACTTTGCCCAGGGTTGATGCTCGTGATCTGGCCGACATAGATCTAAAAGATTCTCTGGCAGCTAAGGCGAAGCTGATTGACTTCTTTGAGAAGACTAAGGGTCAGGCCAGGTACCCTACTATCGTTGATCTTACCGGGGAATTAGATCAGTTTATTAAAAGACATCTAGCAGATCCGGATGCCGACTGGAGTAATAAGGTTAATATAATAAATGAGAAAACATTTAAGGATGATATTAAATCTATCATCCGAGGCAGAGGAACGCATGTCAGCCAAGGAGAGCTTGATGCCCTTGCCAGGCTTAAGCATTTATTTGAATACCGTCAAGGGGTATGGTTATTCGGCAAGAATAAGAATGGTATTACGGCCGGCAGACTTGCTGATTCATTTAAGAATAAAGCTCTTAGCAAACAGGAAGTGCTGGCGCTTGATGAAGTTAGAAAACTCCATCAACAAAAAGCCAATAAGTTTCTTGCTCGTAATGAGATTAAATCTCTCCCCCAGATATTGTCCCGTAGTTTCAAGGACGATACCATGAAGCTGATCGGTTCAGACAGGAAAGGTATCATCACCAAGAAAATGCCGAAGCTTAATATAGAACAAATATTCAGATTGGCTAACCGATTTTCAAATCAGGTTAATATTCTGAAACGGTTAAAGAAAGAGAGGATCTCTTTTGGTGAAGCATTCAAGATGATGGACAGGACTATGACTATGAAAGGAAAAAATATTATGGTTATAGGTGGAAGGGAAACTCTTATAACCGATGCAACGCGGTCTGCTATCGATGATGCGCTTAGGCTAGGTGTTACTTTTTACTTTCCTAAAGAATTACAATCAGCCGAACGTTCTATGATGGATTACATCAGAGAACAAATATTGGAAAACAAAAGTAGCAAAAAACCAATTCCTAACTTTGGTAACATAGCTAAGCAAAGATACGATATTAATGCCAGATTTAAAATCGGTGCGAAAGGAACTCCCGGTATGGTTTTATTCAACAACAAGAAATCCCTGGTCAACTTCAAAGAGAAGGATAGACATATGATATATCGTAAAATGTTAGCTGAGAAGTTTGATAAGCCGGATAAGAAAGTTCTACCTAGCGGGGAAATTATAAAAAAGAAACCACTATATACTGAAGAGAGTTTCACAGAATTCAGATCGTTCAAAGAACTAGAAAGTGAGATGGAGCGTGAGCTATCTGACGAACTAACTAAAGCCTGGGCACAGAATCCAAACCGTGTTGCTCCTCAATTCGTTAAGGAGCAGGTCAAGTTTGGTACTGATATTGAGGAAGCTCTTGGTAGATGGGTAGCGCTTGAGCGTAAAGATGATATCCACGAAGACTTTAAACGAATATCAGCTGAGAATATAAAAATGTACAGGAATAATGAGATCGAAGAGAAGCGCATGCTTTATGGCAGAGAACTGAATAAGTGGGAGCTTGATCTTATCGAGCGTAATGTTAGGCGTGCCGAGCAGATCACTGACCTGATAAACAACTATGTGTTTAAGTTTGATATGCCTGATCAGGTTATGAGCAAGATCAGGAATACTGTCATGGATAAAGTCTTCTATTGGTCTACATTGGGTAGCGAAGATCCCAATAGTAAAACATTTAAAGCAAAGTTCTGGGAGAATCTCCAAGATACAATGAAAGCTACTGGTTCCATGAAAGATGTTGCTATGCATGATGTTATTGGGAGATTGAAAACTGCGTGGGTATGGAATGTTCTGCTTCTTAAACCATCCTGGTATCTATGGAATAATCTTGGCGATAGTGTCAGGGCTATTATGGGTGTTCGGGATATCAAGTTAGCATCCAGTTTGCAGAAGGGATACCTGGAAGCCAATACTAAATTTATAAATAAGATAGCCAGGCAAACAGTTGCTGATCCTATAGCCGAAGCATTAGAGCTCGGCGTAAGAAGAACAATACGTAAGTTTGATCCCGATAATAAGTTGAAGCTTAAAGGCGAATCACTAAAAGAGATCAGGCGTAATGCTGAGAACTTAGCTGGTATTACAGATGCTCAGCTCGCAGAACTCAAACGTAAGATATCCAAGATAGAACGAACTAGGGAATACAGAGTATTTAAGCTAGAAGAAGAACCAACACTACCATATGGAGTAGCCTCTAAGAAGGTTGATGAGATCTTAAAGTTTAACTTTGATGCTAATGGTAGAGCTATCACTACTGCCGGCGAGATAATAGACCAAAGAACTCTTGAATGGATTACATCCTCAGGTTTGATTCAGGCTGTTACGGACCCGATCTATGCTAGAAGAATAATCGAATCATTGCCTGACAAAACATTTATAAATAGAATAGTCAAACGAGCTCACGTTCTCAAGGGGGATGTTGAGATGTTCGCATCGCAATTAGAACAAATGAGACGGCAAACTATGGCGTTTGATATGCTTTTTAATAAAGCTTATACGCTTGCACAAACAGAGAAGATTGTTAAACGTTACTTGTTTGACTACCGTGATGTTACTTTGGCTGGTCGGACGTTCAGGATATTATTCCCGTTCTATACGTTCCATGCTAAATCATTACAATTATATTTCTCCATCCTACTTAAGGCTGGACCCGGTCCTTTCCAAGCTGGCCAAGCTTTACTTGAAGCTATGGACAGAGAGTCAGATGCATTACCGGAATATATGAAAGATAGAATAGAACTAAACTTTATGGGCCTGAAGGGTATATACTTCTTGCCTCACTTCGGTATTATGGATCATTTCAAAATGCTTCTTAACCCAATGGAGGAATTCCAGAACATGACACAGAATCCTATGAATGCCATGTTCGGTCTCGGGTTTGGTCCGTTTCCATCCTCGTTAATCGAGACTGTAACCGGTGAAGGTTATTTTGACAGAACCCATACTACTGATCAGCTGAAAGATATTGGATGGTCAATGGACGAAATTGCTGACTATAAAGAAAAAAACAAAGCTAATAAGAATGCGGATGTAGACGGATTTGGCAACTGGTTACTTACATATAGCCAGGCATTATTCCCTTATGTAGAAGTGATTAAGAGCTTGTTTGCAGTAGATACCAAGAACACTCTTAGGAAAACTACGTTCATTCAGTCCAAGAAGGTGCGCGAGATTATGAAACTCTTCGGCATTAATGTCATTAAGATGGAAGAGAACTCCCTTGATGAGATCGCCTATGTTTGGCATGCCCTTAATAATCTGCCACCATCACTCACCAATGTATATAAGAAAAGACTGGAGCGTGAGAATCCGGAACTATATAAATACTTCAGTGATTACGCAGCCCAGGCTTGGCTTAAGAAAATTAATGCGATGGATGATGACGAACTGAAAATGAAAGAAGGCATCAGCAAAATAGAAGCGGCTACAGTCAGGAAGTACTATGACATGATGACCGAGAAACCTGGATCAGAAAAGGTGTTCCTGGCTAATGATCCTATTGCTAAAGACGTAATGGAACGTTACTGGGCCACCAAGGGAGACATTGAAACTCACGAAGCAGGAGTTCTAAAGTTTGAACTAGGGAAGATGAAGAGTTTAGTAACTCATATACTGGATACTTTAGGCACGGCAGATGCCAAAAGGATCAGAGCATTAAATGCATTCGGTATTGAACATCCGTTCACAAAAGGATTTGACAAGCAGAAGCTATACAATGATCTGTACGATATGAACGGAGATTTAAAGATCAGATCAGTTGAAGATCTTGTGGCAATACTGGAAGATCATGGTGTAATGAAAGAGTTGGCCGAGCTAATGGATACATCTAAACAATCTGAAAAAGAATATAGGGAGTATGAGAAAATACCGGTTGATGACAAAGAAGCACAGCGCAAAGCTGATCTTCAATATTATCATGCACGTAATATAGTCAACCGTGTTATACCGTCGAACATAGATACGATGCCGGAAGAAGAAGCTGCCAAGTACTGGACCAAATGGCGCCAGTTGAAAACTGAGCTGATTGATTCTAATCCTGAATTCAAAAAGAAATATGAAGAAGATACTCCGGCGTGGAAACGTAAGTATGATGAGATGAATACAGTCTATAGTAATAAGTGGGTTAGTCTCACAAAGAAAAACGAAGAAGAAGGTATCGGCAGTTATTATAAAAACTTCTATGAAATGCCTGACTGGTTTCAGAAAAGATATTTTGCTTCACATCCTGAGCGTGCGTTGTACTATCCTATTATATCTGACTACACAGATAAAATTGCGGCGATTAGAAAGAAGCAAGAAGAGACTGGCGAGTGGGATGCTAAGGCCCATGCCGATGCACTCAACTTTCTTTGGGGTAAACAAGGAGCACTCAAGGCCTGGGACAGCCAGGATAAAAAAGCTGGTGTATATAATTATATAGACAAGGCAAGACAGGTCTGGAATAAAATAGCGGAAGATCCGACAGCAAACTATTACGATCTTTTCTACCAGAATCCCGGCGATCCTGCCTGGAATTCTTATCGGGAATATTACTTAAGCCGTCCAGAGAATGAATATAAAAAGATTACATATCCATTCCTACGCAAGTGGGGTAACTTACGCAAGCGTGATGAAGCCAATGATGGTGATACTAATCTAGCTGGCGACTGGTTCTGGTTGCCTAAGAACGAAGAGGCAAGACAACTATACGGTGAGCATCACCCGTTAGAGGATGGTAAGAATAAACTTGACTACCAGATTCTATGGAAAGAATATAGCCCTGAACTTACAAAAGATCGAGGGGCAATATATAAACTAGTCCTTGATTCTCCTGGCTGGTTTAAGAATGAGTACTGGAGAAATCATCCTGATCGCAAGCTATACTATGAGCACGCGCTTAAGATGCAGGACATGGACTTCATGGAAGGTAAGGAATATTTCTTTGATTCTAAGAACAAAGAGATGCGTGAAGCCTGGGAACGAGACAAGCCCGGCACTATAGCAACTAATGAGTTCTGGTATGATCTCGGCAAAGTAAAAGATAAGGATGGCAATGCTGCCTATCTTAAGCTTTTCTTTGATCCTAAATATAACGAGGAAAGACTTAAGTATGAAAAGAATAATCCAGGCGCTCATTATGCATATAAGCTGTGGCAGATGTATGAACAGTTACCAACAAATAGCTGGTTGGGTAGAAAGAAACGCAGGACATTCCTGCGCGACAATCCAGAGCTTAAGGACTGGTGGGGTAGAGACAAGGCAACTACAGATGAAGAGAAACAAGTAATTCTAAAACAAGAAATATATTACACTATTTTAGATAGAGTAAGTGCTGAAGGGAAAGGTCGTCAGTACTATCTCGACTATTACAAAGCCAAGGCTGAAGCAGAACAGTTTGTTAAAGATAATCCTGATTTGCAGAAATTCTGGGACAGTAGAGATAAGAAGGTTGATCCTATAACCAAAGTTATCAACGATCTTAAAACAGAATACTTCCAGTTGTATTTGCAAGAAGACAAGAACGAATTCCTAAGGAAGCATCCAGAACTCAATGCCTATTTTCAAAACAATGTTCCACCTGGAATCAAAAAGGTCAGGGAACTACAGAGTGAATATTTTGACATTGAGTATGATGATAAGGATAAACAGTATGCAGAGAGGCAGAAGTTTCTTAATGAACATCCTGAACTCACTGAGTATTGGGATATTAAGAATCTGCCTACGTCATACTATACTGACAAGACTAAGTTTGAAAAGTATCAAACCGAATTCAATAAGGCAAATGATTTCTTTGATGCAGTCAAGAAGGGTAGCTGGAAGGACGCAGAGAAATTGATTGGTAAACTTCCTAGTAATCCTCCTGATGTAAGAACAGAAGAAGGAAGATGGTTACTTAGCAAGCTATATAATGAAGCCATGGCGACCTGGGCCACTACATTCGGAACATATATGTCAACGTATTATTTTAGATCTTTACCGTCATGGTTAAGAGGAGAGTATTACAGAAGACATCCGGATGCCAAAATCATTTCATATACACCTATGAGTAGAAGTTTGAATAATGCAGTCACCATGGAAAACTCCGCACATCCTGATCTTACTTGGGCGCGTAGTATGATGTCTAAGTACGGCAAAGATCTGCCGTCGAGTATAGACAAGCAAGTTCAAAAGATAATGGTTAAGTGGGGGGAATGGGAAAACAGATCTAACTGGACCAGCAGACAATGGGCAGAATGGCGAGAAGCACGTACTGCTAGGCTTAACGGTCTTCGCGCTCATGACTTGCAGTATTTACCGTTGCTTAGAAAAGAACTTGCCAGGGCACAGAAGATGTTCTCATATTCTATGCTCCCGATAAGAGGAGGTAGGAAATATGGCGTTATTAACCCATTCTTAGGGGCTTCAGTCATGCTCCCCGAATTGACCGTAGGCATTGAAAATGATATAATTAAGACTAATTAAGTGTACTAAACATAAACAAATGACTATCAGCGTAAAAAACTTCATAGGTGAGCTGGCCCGGGCCACGAAAGATCCTACCATGGCTGTCAATACAGCCACTGAATGGTTGGAGATATTAAATTCGAATGGTAGCGAGCTATCACCAGAAGTATTATTTGAACATGAATCAACTGTGAATTATTCAGATGTTGATTCCACTACTAATGAAGTAGACATGTCCAACGAAGATACATACGAAGGTTTGCATAGTATCAAGTCTGTCTTCTTCGCGAACAATGATGGTAAGCAGATCATCTATACCAACTGGACATTTGATCGTAGTACTGGGATTCTGAATATGATGCCCACTGACAACTCAGTTTATGTAGATGAGATTACAGGTGCGTTAAGGCCGAGTAGTAACTATCCTACAATCACCATCAACTGGTTGGGCGAATTTCCAGATATAGAAGGAACCGGAACCATTATAATGACTAAGCCAAGGCTGACATTGTTTAGAAAGATTTGTGTTAGAGAAGGACTCCGAAGAATTCTAATGGATCAGATGAAGTTCGATCGATACAGAACCTTAGTCGGCCGTGCTAATTCCTACGAGATACTTGCGATAGCACGTGATATGACAGCCGAAATAGAGTTAGACAAAGGTAAGCTTATCAATTCGAATACTGTAAAAGTATTTTAATATGTCAAAATATTACAAAGAATATTGTCGGGAAGCAGTTGAACGCGACCCAAAAGTATACGGTATATCACTCAATGAAGATGGATCACGCAAAGCTCCCCCGAGAATAACTAATATTTTTAAAAAAAAAGCCCCTAAGAATATACCCTACAGAGAATTAAAGAATATCAAAAGGGATGGCTGGGTACCGTGCGAGAAGAAAGCTAAGCCCGAGCTTGAGGTAACTGGTACCGAGGTGAAGATCAAGGGGCGTATACAAAACCTGATTACTAAAGAGATCCCCGCGAATGCCAGCAAGAAAGAATACAATAGGATCTGGATGTATAATACCAGAGTCAGGGCAAAGATTAAAAAGTTAAAAGAAAAATATGGAGATGCGATCCCTCTCTAAGAAAAGAATAACTTCAGAAGCAACTAAAAAGAAACAAAGCATAGCAGCTACGGGAAGAAAGGGATATTGGGCTGGGAAGAAACGACCTAGGTCTGTTGAATGGCAAGCCAGAATAAACAAAGCTCATAAAGGGCTCAAGCATTCCGAAAAAACTAAGGCTAAAATGAGAGCCAACATGCTGGGCATTAAGAATCCTATGTTTGGAGTAACAGGATTGGATCATCCTAATTATATTAAAGATAGAAACCAGCTTAAGACTGATAGATTAAAAGCATATGATACTAAATATAAAAACTGGATGAACAAAGTCAAAAACCGAGATGGACGTAAATGTGTAATCAACAATAAAGATTGCAGGGGGAGACTCGAGGCACATCACATATTGCCTTGGTCGGAGTTTCCTAAATTGAGGTATAATATTAACAATGGCATATCGCTTTGCCAGTATCATCATCCTCGGAAATCAAAAGATGTTACGAAGTTAGCACCTATCTTTACTGAGATAGTGTTAGCAACAGCCTAAACTTTATTGAACTTCAATCCCCATTTAATGTTTATCTTGATTACAAAGGATATCAGATTGAACCCCGTTCGTATCGTGCTTCGCCATCACCATTGATGGGAACCAAGTTCACGACGGGTCGTTCTGCATACTCTGATCTAGACTTCTGGCAGATCGGAGCTATGACTGATTTCTCCAAAGGTATCAACCAAAAGTATATGGTGGATCCTTCTATGACTTTTCAGTCAGTTGGATTATATTCGGCGAAACCTGGAGAAGTTACTTTGGAAAGAGATACTGGACCTTTTAGCGGATTGCCTGTAGGAGCCGGTAAGATAACAGCCCATTACAGAAGATTAAATGAACTCTACTTGGGCGATCATCTTGGAAATATAATGAAGAGTTCAGATGGTACTACGTTCACCATAGTCCATACTGTTACTGAAACTAACAAAAAGATCTACGGATTCTATGAGATCGCTGACCGGTTCTTTGCTACTACCGGTACAGGCAATATCTATTCTAATGAAGATCCAGATAACGCAGATAGCTGGACACTCAAAGCGGTGTCAACACAATTTCCATTACCTGCTTATGATCAGGACCCAAGCTATAGTACTAGTATATATAGCACAACTAATATGGCCGCAGAGACTTTCAAAGTTCCAATGGGTGGAACAACATTTGAAAAGCTTAAAGTAAAGCTAAAGAAAACAGGCACTCCTAGCGGCAATATAGTATTTACTATTCATGAAGAAGATCTAGAAAATATAGGCCAGGCAGGGACACAAGTACCCGGAGCTTCTTTTAGTATAACAGCGGCATCAGTAGGGTCCAGTTGGGCCTGGGAAGAAAAAGAAATAACAGACTTTGATCTTCGCGCCGGTGTTATATACTATCTGAAGGCTACAGCTAGTAGTGCTACTGCGGCTAGTTACTTCCAATGGGGCTATGAAGAAGGCTCATCTGGCACATATGATTCAGGTAACGGAAAGACATATGATGGCACAGACTGGACTGACAAACCGTACAGAAGCTATTATTTTGAACTGCGTAGAGATACAATAAAAGATCTGTACTATGTCATGGTTGAATCTGACTATGCTTTTGGATGGTTTGGTGATGGTATTAGACGATCAATAGATGGATACAACTGGATCCCGGAACCACCAGATCCTCTATGGGTCATGCCATCCGGTGAAGGCATTCCTCTAAATGCCGTAGCTATCCCAAAGAGTTATATCTCAGGATCACAGCGTGGTCTATGGGCTTTCGTTGGTGGATCATCCGGTATAAACTTATGGGATTTCCCAGACTATACTAATCCCAATAACTTCAGAGGCCTAGAGAAGTGGGGACACCTTGCTATTTTTTCTATAGAAGATCAGGGCCTTTACTATACTGATGGATCACAAGTGATACCAACAACAATGATATACCTAAACGAAGGCTTCACGTTCAAGTCCTGCAAACATATACACTCCAATGGATGGGATGTGTATGCCTTGGTCTCTGACAATGGTACTGACTGGTACCTAGCCAGAGCAAACATGAACTATAATTCACAGCCGAAGTATTGGTGGATAGTGAAGAAGCTTAAAGGCGAACCTGAACGGATAGTAGGTTGGGATGATGAGACAGTATTTGTATTCTATACTGATACTACTGCCGAAACATTTGATAAGATAAGCGGACCATATATAAAAACTGGCTACCTTACCACGTCCTGGATAGATGAAAATCTTATGAAGATATTAAAGATGTACGATAATATTAATGCAATGTTCTCAGAATTCCCAGGGGATGGAGTGGCAGCAAATTCAACTTATGCCAAATTATCATATCTAGTTAATAGGCAAGAAAATTATATAGATTCATCAACAGAATACGGATCACCTGGTAATGCGGAATTCATATATTCCCTACCTAATCCCACCCTTGGAAACAGGATAAGAATTAAGCTAACATTAGGGGGATCTCCAGCCGACACTAGTGTCGCCCCAATAGTTACTGATCTTACATGGAGATATATTTTGCAGAAACCGAAAGAAGATGTTGGTTCAAAAAAGAACTTTACATTTACTGTAATCGCCGAGGATAATGTTGAGGATTATTTATTGGATTATAATAAACCCGGTACAGCCGAACCTGAGAAGCGCGCTGATATGATGGATTATCTTTGGGAAACGTCAGCAAAAAAGCAGATACTCAATTACGTAGGTGCCGACAACAAGAGCGAGATAGGACTGCAGGTTGATTCAGATGATCTTACTCATCCTCTCTTTGTATCAATCGACAGAACTAACTATACTATTAGTATAGTAACCCATTCAGATGATGAAGAATTAACAGCCAATGCTAATATCGGCGGAGGCGTAAATGATTATTCATACAAAGATAAGACATTGGATACAGTAGTATCCGAACTTAACGTTCTCCATACTGATATAACATTCAGTGTTCATAGAGACCAGACCGGCACACGATCAGCGAATGATCTTATGCCAGTCTCAAGCCAAGTTATAGCTGAAGATGAAAGTACATACTTAATGGTTGGGACAGATGTCCATGCAGTTATCATGGGAACCAACTCACCGTCACAGTCCAAGCTTGAAATGGACGGCCGTGGTTCAGATAGACTACAGGTATCATTAAGAGAAGTATAAATTAATATAGTTAGCTAGTGCTGATGATGCGGTGTATCATCCTGCATTCACAGCTAGGCCTACACACCTACTGTACAAGCAGTACGGGTTCAACTCCCACGCTAGCTCATGGCAAGACAATATACTCGACAATATAAGAACCTGGTAAACATGGAGGATGAAAGAGCGCTCCAGGAAAGAGACGCTATAATTAAGCTAGACAAAGTATCCAGGTTCCATGATCCTTCCCACGATGTGCCTGGTACCAGGCCAGAGAAAATAGTTTACAATACGTTGGTAGGCCTACGTGTGAACTTTGAATTTCAATATCACTATCCGGAGAACTGGGACACGAGTAACCAAGAAGGCGCTTGGATTCCAGACTTCATGCTACCGGATTATAATAATTCTATTATAGAAGTATATGGAACATATTGGCATACGATCAGCCGTGATAAAGATCAGTTAAAGAAAGCATACTGGTTGAACGATGGCTACACTGTAGTTGAGCAAGGCGTCCCATTGTCTCCTACCGGGAAAAGCAACGGAGGTAAGGTGGTTATCTGGTGGGAGATGGAGATATATCAAGGTATAGACTTTCTGTTTGCTAGAGATCTACCGGAGATATTCCAACAACACATCAAGGGAGCAGCGGCTGAAGAGACTAGAGATATGGATAAAGAGTTTTTAAGACTGAGGTCTATGCGTGCCAGTATCGCGGCCAAGAAACGTAAACCGAAATATGTCGCGCCTGTTCCTAAGATAAAGACCATCAAACAAAAAATATATGACAGATCAAAATACGAAACATCCTAACTATGACAATGAGTTGTTGCCAGAGAACAACGACATTTTCAAACCAGACTTCAGGCGTGACTCACGCGGCCGGTACTTTATGCAGTTACCGGGTTATGGTAAATGGATGGTAGGTAATGAACCAGGATCTAAAGTAATATCACAAGGATCTGAAGATGAAAGTGGAGGACCAGCTGGCTCATTTGATTCTATTAAAACTGGAACATTAAATGTTAATACTATTTTATATGTTGGCGATTCTATCGCAATAAATGGGGCAACAGGATGTATTATTTTAGGAGATCCTAGCATGGGCGAAACAAGGCCATGGATGTCTTTATGCGCAGATGGAATCCTAGGACATTCTGCCGGTGAAACAACATTCGGATTTTTCTTAGAAAAGACTACTAGTATTTGGAATACTACAACTGGAGAAGTTCTTGATAAAGGAGATGTGTTTATCGGCGGTTTAGGCTCGGACGAATTCATCTTGTGGAATGATAGTGACGGTAAGTTATATATATATGGTGATGTTATTATTCATGGCGATCTTCAATCAGAAAACTTTGTAACAGGAGTTTCAGGATGGAGGCTTGGATACTGGGATGACACTGCTGAGTTCCAGGATGTATGGGTACGTGGTACAATCACTATGGAAGCTGGGTCAACAGGATCAGCTGATTATATATCAGAAACTCTTTCTAAATTCTGGGCGATAGAAGCAGACGCAAATAATACACAAACAAACACATCATATGATACAACCTACGTTGGAACTACCATTGCTACTCAAGTTGAGACCGGATCAGCTAGAGCTTTAAATGCTCTAGATGCTAGCAACATGTATGTTAATTGGTTACAAACCTCATTGATGGGAGTGTCCGGTGTCTCCACCGGTCCAGCCGTTGTTGTGGATAGTTTAGGTATTAGAGCTTTCAATGCCGCTGGAGATAATACATTGCTAATAGACTCAGCTGGTGGTAACGCAATGCTAAGAGGAACCATCTATGCCAGCGCAGGTTTGATTGCAAATTGGGCTATTGATGTTTATAAGATCTGGAAAGAAGTAACCGGAAGCGGGAACTATACCAAGGTAGAGCTAAGTGCTAATGATCTTGCTGGTGCATATCCGCACATGCAAGTAATGACAGATGATAACAGTTCATACTCCTCTGCTACTGGAATACAAATGACAGTTGGTGATCCATCCCTACCAGTACCAAGATTAGATGTTTATAAAGATGGAATAAAAAGAGTAATGCTTAGTGGTGGCCAGCCTAGTGGAGTAGGTGCACATGATGCAGGTTTATATTTCTTTAATACATCTGGTGTTGTTACGTCGAAGATAACAGCAAGCAATACAGACGGAGACGTAACCTTCGGCAGTGGCTTTGTTAGATTATTTGATAAAGGAATAAGAATCAGTCACGATGGTGGAGCATGCGCTTTGAATTTGGCAGATGAAACAGGATCAAAGTATCTGAGAATGTATGTTGATATATCTGGTAGAGACTATGCTGGCACAATCGATTTACCGACTTCAGACATACTAACCATTAGAGACAATACTGATCCTCCAGGTAATAAGATAATTTCATACAACGGAAGATCTGTGCTCGGAAACAACTACGGCGTTATAGATTTCTTCTCACCTATAGGGCTTCTAACTACTAGTTCACCACCGAGTGTAGCTAGTAATGGATGGATGTTTTATCATACTACATACAACGAAGTATGGGCTTACCTTGGTGGCGCATGGGCGGCTCTAGCAACGGGCACTGCATCGGGAACAGTTACATCAGTTTCGGGCGGAACAAACATTAACATTTCTGGAACACCGACTACCACCCCAACAGTAAATCTAGATTCATCGATTTCACTGACAACAGTAGCCGCAAGTTATTTCAGATCAAGCAGTTATACTGCAAAATATCTACATTACACTGGCTCATTATGGGAAGTAAATTCTGCTTTCTACGCGAGCGGAAACATAACTGCTGATGGAAATCTTTACGCAAACTCTATAACATCAACTAGCACAAGTGGAGCTGTGCAAACTTACAGGAATTACAATTTCGGGATTGGTGGACAAATTTCTAGCAATTCAACAACCATCTCTTGCAACAAGGATTTTAATGTAACGAGCGGAAGTTTGATTTGTTCAGGTAGCTTACAATCTGGCACAGCCTCTCTAAAGATTGGATCAACCTGGTTCTATGTTGTTGCTGACCCAGATGCTCCTGGACATTATTATTTAAGATCTTAATAATATAATTTATGGCTATACAAATAAATACAACATTACAAGCAGGAGTAGTGGCAGCTAAGTGCTATGCTAAAATAATTAGAGCGGAATACCTTACAGCGACTGGGGTTCCAGACCCGACACCGGGGATAAGATTGTTTGTCGCATTTTATTTTAACAAAGCGTCAAGGACGGTTGATGAAAACATATTCGTTGAGCAGAGAGAATATTTACTAGAGGATATGACGAAAGAAACAAGAGATGAACAATATAAATATCTTAAAATTCTAGATGAATTTAAAGGTGCTATTGACATTTAATAAATTAATATAAGACCACATGATTAACATCAAGGAGTTAGACACTACGATCACAACCATGAATGGGTTGCCGATCATGTTGACGGCTGATCAACCGTTAACTTACCGTAGTGCCCTAGTCTCAGCTTGCGAAACATATCAACCTGCCAGTCCTGGTAGCGGTGAAATGTTAAAAGCCTATGACCTAGGAATGAAGATCATGAATGCCAAAGATAAGCTTGATATTTCCAAGGAAGATGTCGACTTCCTAAAAAAGGTTATTGAAAGCAGTAAGGCATTCATGACTATAATAGTCGGCCGACTGTTAGAGTTTATAAATAAATAATAAAGACCACTATGCCAAAAAATGGACCAGTAGATATGGAAGGTATGTCATCGGATGTACCTACCATGGATAAGGGTGGACGTAAAGTCGACCCTGACAAAGAGGAACAAATCCCAACTAACGAAGATAAGAAACCTATGAGTGAGCATATGAAAGCCATTCTTGAACATGTTCCTGAAGCTTTAAAAGAGAGAGTATCTAAGATTCAACGTGAAGAACTCTCTATGCCTGGCGTTCCTAGAGACAGGGATGCATACGAGGCTTATCTGGGTGCGGAGAAAATGATCCGCGATATGAAAAGACGAGAAGTGAAGAAGAACTTCAGCTTCAAGGGTTTACCTAAACAATCAGGTTAATACCTATTTAAGAAGGGCCCTCACGCTAAAGGTCGGAGGGCCCCGTAGATAATATAATAATTAATCCTATGGCTATACCATTTCAAATTACAGGAGCTGGCAATCAAGATGCGCAATACGTCTTTCGTGTTACGTTTTCTGAGGATTTGTCTTCAGCTCCGAACATAGAAGCATGGGATAACTCATTAGTATTCCCACTCAGAGACACCGTCGGCGATACAGTCATCAAGGAGGTATTCACTGGTACTACCGGGAATGGGAGTATTCCAATGCTATATGCTATTGCTACTACAAGTGCAACATCTGGAGATGATTGGAAACCTACATCGGCTACGGCCGGGACAGCTAATCCCAATCGTTTAATGGGTGACACTAATTATGTCACTGATCCAACAACGCCATCATCCGGAGATTCAATCTATTTCAATCTAGGGATAGAAGTTCCCTATGATGCGACAATCCCGAGCACCACGACGTTGGCTCATATAATCCAGACAAGGTATAGGTACAGCGGCACAGAGCCAGTTGTAACAATAGCAGCGAACGAGGGAACTGAGGCCTCACCTACCTGGACTACATTTGTATCCGGGACCAATGGTGTCCGGTATTGTGATGCCGGAACAGACTGGTCTACAGGATCATACAAGTTAACCCTACCCGAGACAGGAACAGTAGATGCTCCTGAATTGGGCATAACAATATAGACCCGACATTAATGTCGGTTCTACAAATCCATAGGATCTAATATATTCACAATGTGAACTACTCTAATCCTAGTAAAATTATGTTTATTGCTTATACAAAAGACAATAGAAGATTTGTTGAGAACGTTGCCCATAATGGCAGAGTATTTACCTGGGACGATATTCCCCAAGATGTTAACATAACGGCATTGGCTCTTACACATCCAACACCGTTAATAATTAATCAAAAAAGAATCTCTCCTAAGGTTAGCATAAAAAAGTATCATTATTACTACTTCTTCAACGAGGCAACCATGTCCGTGATCCAATCACAGGACGGTGGCCTTGAGCATGAAGAAGCTGCCTTAGTGGCTAAAGTAATAGCTGGTGTTGATGTCGAAAGGGAATACGTCCTGGAAATACGTCTTGATAAATATGGTAATACTTCGATTAGTTCGTATCCATTGTATGCACTTATAAACAAATTTAAGAATGGGCATATGCGTAAATCAATTCTAAGACCTGGGATTGATTGTGCAATTGAAAAAAAACTGCTATAATTATAGATAATATGTGGACTCCTTCACATCGGTGAAGAAGCAAGAATTATAGGCACCTGACGGGTAGCTTTACTTGCTTCACGTCAGACTGCCAATAGGCAGTTTTTATTTATGCTTAACTAATAAACAATATGGTAAAAGCAAAATTCAATGGCGATGCTGATAACGCAAGTTACCGGTGCGCCGAATTCAATGCCGGAAAAAACAATACTGTTAGCATGCCTAACGCACGCTGGGCAGCTATTGGAACAGAAGGCAAGCAAGAATTGTTTACTCTTATCAGCGATGATGCTGCAGAGTTTCCAGTTCAAACAACCATCGGGCCTAAATAGGTCTGAAGGTTTTTAATTAATTAACGCAACAATTCTATGGCAAGTCCAGCAGATGTAAATCTGGTATGTAGTAGTTTAGTTGGTCAAGCAGAAACCGATATCACAGGTACTGGTATCGATTTTATCACTGCTGATAATTGTTTGAATACCTCTGGTAATCGAACAACTAATCCGATCACTATTCCTGCAGCCGGGTTTGCGTATTCTTTCGACAAGTTCCTAAGTTTTGAATTGGGTACAACTGAGCCGGATACTCAGGTAACCAACTTTCAATTCTGGGGAGCAGGCACAGCGCCTGAAGCCGGAGTAGTTCTTGATTACTACAAGACAACTTCGACTTATGCAACACCTGTAGCAGTTACAACCAACGCGGCTTACGCAGCTGTTTCTACAGCTACGTCCGGAGCTAAAGCTTCCATCACAGGAACGCTTAACACTCAAGGTGAAGCAACTGACTTTTTAGTTATGATGATTGAAGTGTCCACTGGTGCCTCTCAAGGTAACATGGCGCAACAAACGTACAACTATTCCTACGACGAAAACTAAAGTATTTAGTTGACAAATTATGGGATTAGACATATACTATATATGTAGGGTGCAATTAAGCACCCAATAACATATATAACTATATGTCAAAAGAATTCTTAATTTGGCTTGCTGGCTTTATAGATGGCGATGGATCCATACACATCGGAGTCAGAGAGCAACAAACGAGTAACGATTCTTATATCGCTATTCGTCCAATCTTAAATGTAACGCAGCACATAGACTGCAAATGGATATGTGATTATATCCAGAAAGAACTTAACATCGGGAGTGTATATGTCGCGAACCGAAACAATGCTAGTGCTAAAGCTACATGGCAAACATTACGTATAAACGATATGATAAAAGTTCTCGAACTTATACATCCTTACCTAAGATTAAAGAAAAGACAAGCAGATATGGCTCTTCCGGTATTAAAAGCTTGGTCAGCAGAAATACAAATAGGTAGGATAGGACGTAATACATATAATGGTGGGAGACTTAGAAGCCAGAAAACAGTAATGAATATAGTTAAGGTAGCTACTACGCTAAATTCAAACATGAGAACTTCAGCAGCAGCTCGCGGATATAAAACATTTAAAGATTGGCAGCCTATAATCAAAAGGCTGTATCCTCGCTAACTATAAAGTCAGCAGGTACGCAGTGGAGCTGATTCCTGTCAGTTGACAATGATCACTCTCCAGCGACGCTCAACTACCTACGACGAAAACTAGTAGCTAGAGAAGCGAACCAGATTACTATTGCCCGATGTGCCGGGTGCTTCTCATTAATAAATTAAAGACCACCAACATGAACTTAAGAGAATATTATCGTTGGCAAATTATGCTTACCGATGGCAGTGAGATTGATCAGTCTAATGATGGAGATAATGAACCCTTTAAGTTTGACTCTAGGAATAAAGACTTTGATAAGATCAAATCAATAAAGCTTATTCCTAAAGAAGTTAATTCACACGAGCTCAGTGAAGTAACTGTAGTCATTCCTGATGGAGCTAAACTTATCTACTTCAGACGTACGATCGCTAATACAGGGAATTCATTCCCTAAGTTTCAATTAACCTTACTTGGATGGCAGTTAAATACATCTGCCGATGGTAAAGGTAAGAACATTAAATATATACTATTTATCTATCCAGACGGAAAGATAATCGCGACAGATAGAGATGACGTCTCTGTCGAAAAGTTCGTAGCTAGTTTACCGCAGAAGGATGCAGGTGAAAGTGAAGGATGCATAGGATGTCTACCGAAACTAGTTAAGGCAGAAACAAATGGAAAAGAATAGAGAATACAAGATCGGTGGAGTTAGTGGCAAAGAGATTGACGCTATGCCGTCAGTCTTCATCGCCGTTCCCAATATGGGGAAAATCCAAACTGATCTTGTTCTAAGAATAATAGCGTGGGTGTACGGAACAAAGTGTATCTTCTTTCCTCCCCAAGGCTATGCGCCCGTATCTGTGGCACGCAACAAGTGCGTTGAAGAATTTTTAAAACAAGATTATGACTATTTATTCTTTGTTGATTCTGATACTGTCCCACCTCCGGATGCTATCAAGAAGTTATTGGCGGCAGATAAGAAGATCATATCAGGAGTAACCTGTAATCTAAAACTATGTTCTGACGGTTTACTTAGACCGGCCCCAATGGTTATGAGATATGCAGATCCTGAAAATCCTGATGATGGTTTAGTCTCAGTAATACAGCAAGAAGGAATCGAAGAAGTAGATGGATTCGGAATGAGTTGTTGCATGATTCATAAATCAATATTTGACGGAATGGAAGCACCGTGGTTTACCGAACGGTTCGTTACTGCCAAAGATGAGAAATCAATGGGAGAAGATCTAATCTTCTGTAGAAGACTTAAAGAAAAAGGCATACCACTGTTCGCAGAATTCTCTGTGAATTGTGATCATCATAAAATGACAAAGATCACTTACCCGAATCAACTCGAGGTTGTACGCCACGATACGATGGGGAACGAAATAAGAGATCCTAATATTACATAAATACCAATCCAATGGTCACCTATAAGTCCCAATCCAATGGGCAAACATAGAATACTCCCGCGTTGGAATTGGTTTCAACATGGGAGTTTTTTATAAATATAATAACTAACAACAATATGTCACATCCATATGCGAGAACGAAGGTCACCGCTGTAGGAGCAGCGGCGGCTTCTCTCGACTTATCGGGAAAGGCAAAAGAGATAGTACTCTCTAGTACTACAGACTGTTGGATCAACTTCAATGATGCAGCGGTGGCTAATAGTGGTCTCTATCTTCCAGCTGACAAACCGATATTATTGCCGGTATTATACAAAGAATCAGTCTCCGTTATCCAAGATGCAGGCGGAGGTTATCTTAGTATCCTAGAACTGGGCGACGTAGTTTTGATCACAACTGTACATAAATTCTTTACCAGTGATGCCAGTTTGAAGAGTGTAGAAGCTACTACAATAAAGGGAAATGCCAGCATTCTAAGAGTTGTTGCTGAAACAGCTACAGGTGACGCAAGTCTTCTTAAGGCGATCAGTGCTACAATGACAGGCGATGCATACTTCGATTATCCCAGAATCACTAGTGACGCCAGTCTTCTCAGAGTAATCAGCTCTACAATTACTGGAAACGCTAGTCTTCTTAAAGTATCTAGTACTACGGTTACTGGTGATGCCAGTCTTCTTAAAGTAGTCAGCGCTACAATGACAGTCGACGCTAGTCTACTTAAAACAGAGTCTGCTACATTTACCGGCGACGCCACTACAACAGCCCCTTAATTAATTAAGACCATAATTATATGTTTAATATCTTTAAACGTAAGAAGGTCATGGGGACGGGCGCGTTTCGCGATCCAATTGATCCCCGTGACTATAGGTATGAGGAGGTTGCTGCTGCTGGCGAACCGGTAGATTGGGAAAAAGGTTTTGATGTAGAGGAGACTCTCAATATAAATATCCCATTTAAGAACCAGGATGGCTCAGGTTCATGTTTCCCAGCTGGAACGAAAGTTCTGCTGGAAGATTTGTCATATAAAAATATTGAAGAAATTCATGTTGGAGAAAAAGTTGTAACACATAATAATAATATAAAGATTGTAGAAGAGGTAATGAAAAGAAAATGGCAAGGAACAATGTTTACTATTAAAGCTTATGGGGAACTCCCTGTCACAGCATCTCCTGAACATCCTTTCTTGTTAGAAGATGGAACATGGGTTGAGGCTAAGGGTTTGAAAGAAGGTCAGTATATTACAATTCCAAAAACAAAAAACATAATTAAAAATAAACTTGATTATGCGTTTGAGAATGATGACGATTTTCTTTGGGCTATAGGATTTTATCTAGCAGAAGGATCTCTAGATACTTATGCTATAAAGTTTTCTATTCATAAAAATGAAATTGAATATGCTGATAAGATTAAGTCGGTGTTTGAAAAGCTTGGAGCTAATGTTTCTTTTAGAGAAAAGAAAGAAGGATTGGGAGCAGATGTCTGTGTCTATGGTAAGGTTTGGGCTGAAAGATTTTTAGAATATGGTTCTAAATTATGTTTCAATAAAGAATTAAACAAAAAGTTTTTAACATTAGAACCAAAGAAACAGTTACATATTCTTAAAGGATGGATGGATGGAGACGGTTCATACCAAAAAGATTGTTTCGTGGGAATCACTACATCAAAAAAACTTCTTAGGCAAATGAACGACATTGCAAAAAGGAATGAGATCAGAACAGCTATAAGAAGTAGAAAAAAAGAAGAAGGTAAACTTCAGGTATATGAGCTACAGTTCGGAAGAATAGCATCTAAAAAATTATTAGGAGAGGATCCAGCGGAGCTACAGAATAACTATAGCAAAGAAGATGCAGATAATTTCTATGTTAAAATAAATACAATAGAAAAAATAGACTCATATGCTGGTGGGAACATTTATAATATAGAGGTTGAAGATGATCATAGTTATATTGTAGAAAATATTGCTGTTCATAATTGCGTAGGCCAAGGATGGTCCTACTATGGCGCTGTTCTTAACGCTGCAGAAGTAGGATATTATAATGAGCAGTCAGCCAAAGCAATCTATTCACAGATACAGCTCGGTCTCCCAGGAGGCGGAGCTTATATTCGTGACGGAGCTAAGCTGTTTGTTAACTGGGGATCAGTCGAAGAATCTGTTGTTCCAAGTTATAATAATGGACAACCGCCGTCAGAAGATTACATGAAACTAAAAATGTGGAAGACTCCGGAAATAGATAAGCTAGCGCAAATCTTCCAGGCTAAAGAATACCGCACGTTCAATGCGGCCCAAAATATGGAAATGTTTGCTCAGGCTATACGCGATAACTACGGCGTAGTCGGAGGAGTGAACGGAACTAATAACGGAACATGGAATTCATTCGAACCTCAGCCACCAACTAATAAAGCTGATTGGGGCCATTGCTTATTCTTCGGCAAGATTGGTATAGATAGTAAGGGCAAATATATAGCTACTCCGAACAGCTGGGGAACCAGAGGACTTACTAATCAAGAACATGCAGATGGCTGGCAGAAGTTTAGAGAGAACTGGTTCCAAAGTAGATGGATGTTCAACCCATGGACACTTGTAGATAAATCAAACGTTATGCAGATCTCTGATACTGCTAACAACATTATTAATAATTATGAAAAGAAGTTTGTGATCGAAGGCGAAGGCCCTGGCAGAAAGGGGATCATCGTTAACAGCGAACTGCGACTGGTACGTATAGATAGAGAAGCTCCGGCTTCCATATATGTGCAGGCTAATAGCGGCTACGGAGTTACTGTTTCATCTAAAGTGTTTGATGAAATACCAAAGGGCGCAAACTTTTAACAACAGTATTATGTCTGACAAAAAAACATGGCCACAAGCTATCGTAGATGCATTTCAAGATCTAGTAATCTTTATGTGCAAACGATGGGTTGCTGCGATATTTACAACCTTATTTATCATATTCATAGCCGGGGTATCTCTGGGAGTATTTTACTTATATGTGAATATGAAGAAAGGGGTAAACATTCTTGAGGATACACATACGACACGAGAAGATTTGCAGACCAATCTTATAGATTCTGTAGAAAATAATATGTTAATAGATAAAGAACTGTCGCGCTTAATGATCTGTTCCAAAAATGGAATGTCAGCTATGTTTTTTAAATTTCATAATTCTAAGATTGATCTTCAGGGAAAGCATAATTTCTATTACTCTGGTAATAATGAAATATCTAGAAATTCTAGAGAAACATTTATGACTACTGTTCAGGATATCCCGATAACAAGGCTGGGAGGATTCATGGTTCCATTCATTAATAATCAATGCCAGTTTGTTGAAGTAGCTTCGAACTTAGAAGACACATGGTTAATGAGCAGATTTAAAACTGAAGGCATAATATGCTTAGCATCCTGCCCAGTATATGATTTCAGTAATAAGTTCTTATTGGGATTTGTCGAATTAGTTTATACAGAAAATGGATATCCAGTCAGGACGCATGAACAGATAATGAATGATCTTGAAACGTCGGCTAATAAAATATCGGTGATTATTAGCAACGGCAAAATTAAATAATAATAATTAAAAATATATGGCAGATACATTCACTGGCGATGCTAATCTTCTTAGAAATGTGATATCCAGATCATTTGAAACTGAATGGATGCCGGCTACTGAGACTGGCGCCGTGGACAGAAGGTATTATGATGAATGGACTAATCCTGATAATGCCTTGATCGATAACACAGCCACTGCCTATGCCTCACAGTCTGGAACTGATGATTATAACTGGGAATCATATTATAAATTTGGATTTGCTATACCAACTGATGCAGAGATACTGGGAATACAGATTAGATATAGGCATTATGAAAGCAGCGCAGACTCATTAGATGGTGGTCTTTCATTAAATATTGTAAAGCCAGACACTTCTTCCCAGCAAAAAGAATCTGCATTATCAACCACAGTTGCAACAAGTACTCTAGGATCAGCATCGGACCCATACTCATTCCCAAGCATAACTCCAACTGAAATTAATAGTGATCAGTTTACCGTAGACATAGGAGTTTATTCATATACTGGCAAGATAATAACTGCTAATCTTGAGTACCTAGAAGTCAAAATAACATACACGAGAGACCTATGGTTCAGTGGAGATGCTAGCTTCCTCTCTGTTTTATCAGAACAATTCACAGGAAATTCTAATTTAATTGGAGAAGAGTCTATCCAGTTCACTGGAGATGCTTCGCTGTCTAAAAACATAGACGACCAGTTCACCGGTGACGCCAGTTTGCTGTCTGTTTTATCGGGATCATTTACAGGAGATTCTAACCTATATGGTGAAGAGACAGGAGTATTCACAAGTGATGCAAACTTATTAAGAACTGATATATCAGAAACGTTTGATGGGGACGCCAGTCTTCTCGAGGTAACCTCAGGATCATTCACCGGCGATGCTAGCCTATTAGCAATAGAATCAGAACAATTTACCGGTGATGCTAGCCTCGTTGTAACATCTAGTGATAATTTTACCGGTGATTCCAATCTGACAAAAGTAAATATATCAGAACAGTTTACAGGTGATGCGGCATTATTATCCTTAGAAGAAGCCACCTTCACCGGCGATGCAAGTATACAAAAAGTAAACACTGAAACATATACTAGTGATGCACAGCTTATAGCAATGGATACAGCTACTATCGCAGGAACATGCGATTGCATAAGCGCGGCTACACTGGGTTGGGGGCTCTCAGGTATGGACGAATTCGGAATAGAACTAGGAATATAAATAATTTAATTATTAATTAATAAAAAATATGTCAATTCAACTAGAAGCAAAGAGAGTCAAGTTCGGTCAATCTTTAACTGACTTTGACAACCAAGCTGGTAGTGCGATAACACAGCTTGAGGGAATTAAAACAAATTTACAAAACATGAAAACATCAATGCAATCTAATACTGACTTTATTCAAGCAGATATAGATGAAGTTGATGTTGTTATTTCAAGCTTAGCTACACGTATACAGGCATTATTAAGTTAAATATAACAAATGGCTTTTCCCACAGACTGGGGACGTAGATGCTCCCTCGCAATACAAGAAGATAATGTTGATTCCAATTTATCAAACTTTCCTATTCTATTAACCAAGGCTGCTCTACCGGAGGAAATGTTTGATGCTGACGGATCTTACCCAGCTCTTAACGGAGGTGGGGACATTAGGTTCTCATCAGACGAAGACGGCGATACCCAGTTACCTTGTGAAATAGTAACATTTGTAACAGATAACGATCCAGCCAACGGAGCAGCCGAAGTATGGGTAAAAGTTTCTAGTGTATCCAGTTCTACTCCTACGACAATTTATATTTGGTATAACAAATCAGGGGAAACACAACCAGCAGCAGATGCAACTTATGGTCGTGAAAATGTTTGGGATAGTAATTTTAAAGTAGTTTATCACATGAATGAGAGTAGTGGAACAAACGCTCTTGATAGCACCTCAAACGATAATGACGGTACTTACGATGGCAGTGTTCTCCCAGACAGAGTTGCTGCTGAATATGGTTATGGGCAACAATGCGATGGTACTACTAACTATATAACAGTTCCAGAATTTTATGTTGCGAATATTACTATAACAATGTGGATACAAACTGACGATACTAACACCTTACAGGATT
>Ga0075116_10000060_pt1 | contig 45469 bp, 88 predicted proteins | sample AntAceMetag02UKC_FD_69786 | JGI IMG/M metagenome (GOLD analysis project Ga0075116, IMG submission 69786) | Saline lake microbial communities from Ace Lake, Antarctica- Antarctic Ace Lake Metagenome 02UKC | ecosystem: Environmental > Aquatic > Non-marine Saline and Alkaline > Saline | place...
TTAGCATCATTTATCTTGGCAATCCTGAGTCCAAGTTCACTAAGGGTAAGTTCAGCTATCGCCTGTTCTGGTTGGCGGATTTGCCATGCCTCAAGCTCCTTCGATTGGGCTGTGAGTTGTTGGTGTAGGTCATGCACGCGCTCATTGGCGTGATTCTCAAGGTGGTTATATTTACCTTTCAGCTTAGTGTTCTCCTTTTGGAGTTCTTCGCACTTGGATTTCATCCATCCACTAAATCGCTCGTAATAATCAGCAAGTTTAACATTCAGTTCAAATGAATTGTAATCCCTAACGTCAGGCAACTTGTAGCCTGTCTCTTTCTCAAACTGCTCTCTAAGACTCATCTCGCTCATGATTGCTCCTTTATCCCATTAGCTTCTCTATCAGTGAGTTCGTGCTTTACTGCAAAACTTTTCACACAAGCCTTCCACTCTCCAATTGTTTTTAATCCTGCTATCTCAAGTTGTAATTCAGATATATCTTTGATTGTTACATCATCTTTACTCATCATCGGCCTCCTTCAATTCTAAGGACACTCTGTAGATGCCAGCGCCTAAGCTCTTTGATTTTATATCCCACATTCTGCCATTTGTCATAATCAAACCATCAGTGGAAAGTAATAACTCTGACAAGTCTGCCTTAGTCATTGTGGTGTTGGCAATCCTGGGGAATGCGTAAAAATTACTTGGTGCTTGTTTCATCATCGGCTCCTTTGGATTAGGATAGATTCCATTTCTTCATCTGTGCATTTGCGTTCTTTATCACACATCTTGCAACGCATCCTTGAATGTTCAACTGGATAGGTGTGAGTCGGTTCATAAATATGGTCAGCATCATTCAGACAATCCGCTTTCGCTGGTTCATAATAGAAACTGATTGAAGTATTGAAGACGAACGTCTTGCCACATGCAGAACACTCTTGCTGGTGGGTCTCATCTTCTGCGTAACCTTGGCCATCATCGTGACATATTTCTTGTTCCGCTTCGCAATATGGACAATTCACATCATGCATCATCGGCCTCCAATTCTACAATCGAATATTCTTTGTCAGTTTCAATAGTCCCCTCATATATTAGGGTCTCCATCTCAATAGATGTGCTTGCTCTTGGCGCTTCATCAATCCTACGCTGTAGCTTGTCACGCTCAGCCAATGCCTTAGTCACTGTTTGGCTCTCAACAATGTAGATGTTATCAGGCACACCAATGCCAACGATTTTAAGGGACTCTCTTTCGAAATGGTCTGTCCCATCATTGAAGCATAATTCAATAGATGCAGAGCAGTCACGTTTTTGAAGTCTTTCCAACTCTTCCGCTTGCTTGGTGCATCGAAGAAGGAGCCAGTCCTCATAACTTGTAAGGTATGGAAAGTCTGGTTGTCCTGCCTCAAAACGCATTCTTGTCTCTTTCTCAAACTGTTCACGCAGATTCATTTTGCTCATGAGTGTTGGCTTCGCTTTTTTCATATCTTCTCTCCCATTCTAATTGTTTACCAATTCCCTGCTATCATCTCCGCTACTTGCCCAAACTGGAATCCATCGTCACACTCCCAATAGTCAAGTTTCAGAACATACTCATTGCACTTGTTGCACCAGTATGTATTTGAAAACGTGGTATCGACTTTAAATCTCGCCATTCCCTATTGTCCATCGTAATTCTCCTATTTAAAGTTAATTACGACGCGGTTCCTTTTTTCATAAATATAATCTCCTATAAGCGGGGTTCTTAAAATTTCTTTAATATTAAATAATTCGCGTTCTCAAATTACCTCAACATCATATCCCATATCATTTAGATATTGAATACGAATTTTGTCTTTTGTCCATATAGTTTTGGCCTTAACTCGTTTACCACCAGGATATGATATTAATTCGTTAGCATCATATTTCGCTGGATTGGCATGTCAATAATCACCAAAAATTTCTATTATTAAATTTTTATTTGGTATATAGAAGTCTGTAATATAAGGCCCTACATTATATTGAAATTCAAATGAAACATTCATATCATTTAAAACATCAATCGTTTGTTTTTCAGGTTTATTGGGACAATCGCCTCTACCTGATAATATTGCCTTTTGATGTGATTTTCTAAATTCTGGGTCATTATCTCATTTTGATTTAAGCGATTTTGAAATTTTAGATTTCGTTTCCTCGGTGGGTGGTAACCTATTATTAGCAGCACCCACCATTTTAATTCTATAAATATTAGAATTTCATTTTTTAGTTATAGCATCACTTACTTTTTGTTTATGTTCATTTGATACTATTCTACCTTTTTGTGATTCACTTATTTTTTGTTTTACTTCACTCGACCATTTAAAACCAACACGTTTTCTACCATTATAATTAGCCGAACAATGTTTTGAACAAAATTTTCTATGTTTTTTTGACGGGTATGTTTTAAATACCTCACCACATTCTATACATGTAAGTTCAATCATAATGTCTCCTCTTTACTATAAGTATCAAGAAAATTTCTTTTGTAACTAACTATTGACTATAAATTTTTAACTAATCTTCTGTAGCCAGGATTCTGTCATTTAAGCGACCCATTGAACTTGTGGCACTAACCCGGTAATCATAGAATTACGCCCATTCTATACCTGTTTAGCTTGCTCCCTCTGCGGTCCAAACGATTTATTAAATCTCCCTCATTTGCGTAATGGAGTCCTGAGCTTCCTCACCGTAGTGCGAATCGCCAAAGATTAGTTAAATTTACTTGTCATTATAGCCCTGCTTTCCGACTAAACTTTTTTGAATTACATCCTCACCAGTAAAAACGACTGTTTAGGTCTCCTGAGTTAAGCAATGGTGACCCGACTTTCCTCTCCGTAGAGCGACAAGTCAGAGATTAATTTTTTATTTTATACGGACTGTCATCCGACAATATGCCTTGTGGCGGTATCGGTCTCGGAGCTGGCGGTTTATGATTCAACCATTGCTTGTCCGTTGGGCCGACTAATGTTGTAGTTGATCGTTTTGTTATTCTGTGACCACATCGGCATTCAAAATAATTATTGACGCCTGTTTTGTGATCGAATTTGTGCCAATGTATGTGCATAAAGTCTCCATTTATTTGTACTATAATATACAAGACTTTGATCACAAAGTCAAGCGTTATTTTTAATAAAATGCAGAAACTGGAGGGATCGAACCCCTACCCGTTAGGATACCCACGCGTTCGAAGCGTGTTGCCGGCCATTCAGCGGCAGCTTCTAAGTGCGGAAGTAGAGGGAATCGAACCCCCGAACCATATTTCAGGCCAGCCGCTTTCAAGGCGGTGTCCTCGTCCATGCCGGACTACTTCCATATTGTCATGTCGTTTGTTGCAACATGTAATAATAACATGTCGTTAAATCGTCATAATTTAGACACGTTATTTCTTCATGTCTATACCTTAGACATGTATTGTACTCCCAGTTGGACTCGAACCAACATCTCGACTTCATCTGAATCTGACCAGTTTATAAAACTGGGGCTTTTACCATTAAGCTATGGGAGCTTGTGTACTCTCGGCAAGATTCGAACTTGCAACCTTCTGGGTCGAAACCAGGAGCTCTGTCCAGTTGAGCTACGAAAGCATGTGTACAGGATGGGGGAATTGAACCCGCGTTTTCTGGATGTAAGCCAGATGTTCTACCATTGAACTAATCCTGCTGGTTTGTCGAGCTTTTATTAATTTCCATTCTATCTGCAGATAAATGATGATAGTGATTCACGCCAATGGCACTATAATTATTCGATACCCACAGTGCACGCGTTGCCAGTATCAAAATGATTGTGCTCCAGAGCAGAGTTGAACTGCCGTCTTAGGTATATCAGACCCATATTCTTCCGTTGAACTACTGGAGTATTGGTATGTTTTTATAGCGAAACATACAAAGCTGACAATGTTTGATGATTTTCGGTTGCCACATTCACTACCTGATTAGTGAAATCCCCGAGTGCTTACAATTGTCATTTGCACTAGCGTGGGCCATATCGGATTCGAACCGATCTGATATCCTGATTGCAAAACAGGTGACCACCCCTAGCAGTCCCATGGGCCAGATTCAATATCCTATTCACACCTACGCGAAGATGTGAAAATGTCTTGCACCGTTTGTTTGATAATGCATTACCATTCAAAACGATTTACGCGAAAACACTTTCGGATATGGTACCTCGAGTTGGAATCGAACCAACGACCTTTGGTTTATCAGACCAACGCTCTAACCTACTGAGCTACCGAGATAGATGCGGACTCGCATATTTTGGGGGAAATACACAAGCCCTAAGTTGAAATTGATGTAAGTTCAATAATGATAACGAGATACATCTTTTGTCGCAGTAAGTGGATTCGAACCACTGATCTTCCGGATATGAGCCGACTGCCTTAGGCCTCTTGGCGATACTGCGATAGGTGACTGGAATTTCGAACCGCAATGTAGATATCATAAACATGCAGTTTGGCCGTTTCTCCCGATTCATTGTACGGCATTGATTCTAGGGTTATCCCAATTGAATAATAAATGTACAAATATTATCCAACATTGTCACAAGTGGGACACCCCGGTAACGATCCGGACTCTCTGGAGCTTCAACCCAGCGCAAAGACCTCTCTTGCTCATGTCCCATTAATTTATTAATTTTTCATATTGTATTAATTCTTTTTTTCTAACTATTTCAATATTTGTATCTGAATAGATTTCCATAACCAATTCCATTTTCCGCTTATCGTTTCCCCACCAATACCCTTTAATTTCGAAATATTTATTTAATAATGGGGAATAAAAATCTGGAGTATAATTATGTTTAACATTTTCATCATCCACCCATTCAAACGTGTGGGAATCCATTCCAGATGTAGGTCGTACCCAATTTGGGTCGATTAAATCCAACACTTTGGCAAATCTAATTTCCCACGTTCCTTGCAAATATACAATTTCACCATTTTGTTTAGAATATTCAAATCATTTGCATCTACCACCTCGGTTGTTTTGGGACGCGGATAAGCTCATTTTCATCTTGGATTTATCGGAATGTTTCTTGCCCAAAAATCCGGGTTGAATTTCCCCATTTTTGATTCTGGTGGAATATGTTTCACCAGCTTTTATTAAGCTGGAGTGGGTTTCTTTTGTCAACCCCCTATTCCATATAATTCTCGACCCATTTTCATATCCTTGGTTCGGATTATGAGATTTTCCATCTCCATGTGTTCTCCATATATGAGTTGAAATCCCCTTTTTAGTGTATGTTTTTCCACAATGGGGGCATTTGTATTTTCCGTTATCGGTGAGCCATTCTTCTTGTAAATTTATAATCATAATATCATCCTTTATTATAAGTATCAAAAAGTATAATTTTCGTACAAGTCCTGTGTTCTACCATTGGAGCTACCGAGCCATAAGTAATAAGAATCGTACAACACTAAGTAATAACAATCGCACGAACTTATTTTATTTCTGTTTATAAGGGTAATTTACATCGGTAATATTATTTTCTTTAAGATGAGCATCCAATTCCGCTCGAGTCTGGAAAAACCATTCTCCTTCAATGCCCTCTTCTGGGTGGAAAAAACTCAAATAAAATAAATCTTCTTCATATAAATAATGCCAATAATAACCTTCCATATAAATCTCCTTTTTGTCCCGTTAGATGGAGTCGAACCAACATTGTCATATTGACGACGGCTTTACAGGCCGCGGGGCATCCACTTGCCCAATAACGGGTTGTGTACTCCCACAGGGATTCGAACCCCGACTGTCAGTTTAGAAGACTGACGTGCCTCCAGTTACACTATGGGAGCAGTGTTTTAATTTCTAGACCAGAAATAAAATCGTCTGGTAATTTCAATTGAAGCTCCAGCAACAATGCCCAAACCTGCAATAAACAGATTTCCTGACATTAGTGCGAGTCCCGCTACAATATACAACGCGAACCTTGAGACTCCGAATATTCCAAATACACTTTCTCTAGCTTCACGATCCATTTCAAATTTTGTCATTTTATAACCTTTCTTGTTTCATTTTTTCTGATACATAGCCGCTTGTATCATTTTTTCTGATACAATATGTACACCCGGTAGGTGACGATCCTACAACCTCCCGGGTAAGAACCGGGTGCTCTGCCAATTGAGCTACGGATGCATGTAACTTGATAATGGGGTGATTGTACTCCTAAGAGTTGAGTGAGTCGTACACTTTACTAGATTATCGTGTCACCCTTCTACTCACGGTCATTATTACCAAGTTGTGCAGGGGTAGAAGGATTCGAACCCTCAAGTTCCGAAGAACACAGTTTTGGAGACTGCTTATCTCAGCCGATGAAAGTACCCCTATGTTTGTAGCTCCCCAGGGAGTCGAACCCTGACCTAAACAGTTTCTAAAACTGCCACCTCTACCAATTGGGTTAGAGAGCCATTGAGGGAGTCTTTTTGATTTACGGATTCACTATAGTTTACCGATGAAAGCTTTACTCCCCGTCCTCTTTCAAATGGGTGGGCTCAGGAACATCACTATTGATGGGGGTCGTGAAGTCCATTTGCCCGTATTGTAGCGCTGGTCGGACTCGAACCGACACTTTATGATTTTTGAAACCATCTTCTCTGCCATTGGAATACAGCGCCATTTCCTAAATATTGTTTTGATTGTGGACAGTTGGGAGTCGAACCCAGAAGACGATACTAATTCTAATTTGTAATTATTGGAAATTGAATTTTGACCGTGCAACCATTGCTACTGTCCTTGTTTGGTAGGTTGAGATTACACCTCTTATAGTATCCCTTTGGGAAGATTATTTCGTTCCTTCCTTTGTCCACGACGACCCGCTAGGGTCTTTACTCTTGCGAGTAGTAAGATACCAGTCCCAGTAGTTATAGACTACCACTCTTTTCGTTTAGGTTCTCTCCACAGTTACTAATTACTATTCAACCTTGCAGGGCTGACTGAGGTTTTAACACCACTAGCACTTTCACCATAAAACATCCGCACCTTGTGAGTTTGGTTGCCCCCAGTTCAACTATGTTGCTAGGGATTAGGGAATTTTGCTCCTAAACGCTATCGGTCTTTTTACTTGATTTCAACAATGGGACTTGAACCCATAACTGTCTGCTTAGAATGCGGAAGCTCTACCATTGAGCTATATTGAGTCTTTGTGGACATTAGAAGCTGCGCCGATCAGCGATGGCATTCTCCCTTTTGGGGAAAACATACCATTCAACTTCATACCATTCTCTGGATAAGAGATTTTAGTGGTTCTTAATTGTTCCCAGTCTTACCCTGCGATAAGATGTTTGGTTATACTTCCAACCTATAGCGTTAGCCCTCAGTCGGATGCTTTCCCTAGAAAACACACATAATTACTAGAATCAAGCTCTCAGTATCCCTACCTTGAACAAAATTCTCTGGCATTCCCTATTGGATTTCTCCTCACCAGCTGTTCCACGACAACCAGATATTCCCCTCTTCCCGTATTAAAGGGCTGAGGCAAATATGTTAAACCATTGTATAGATGTCTCCCACAAGTGAGAGCGACTTTTCTACGAGTCCTTTAGTCCCGGTTTCCCAGGGTTATCTGATGACGCCATACCGCCATTGTTTGGTAAGTTGATTATACTTTTTTGAACAGTCGCATCAATACAGATTGTTCACCAAAATTTAATTTTTCAAAAAACATTTAATATAAGATTGTTTCCAACCCTTTTTGTATATATATATATTAGGGTGGAGTCTCAAACATCGCTTTTATTTTCATAAAAGTGATATTAATTTTTAGTACTCCCAGAAGGATTTGAACCTACGGCCACTTGGTTCGTATCCAAGTGCTCTATCCAGACTGAGCTATGGGAGCGATTATTTTACCAAGCTTTTTTGTGCTTAGGTTTACGATTATATTTCGTTTTATCCTTAAACACTTTACGAGTAGGAATTGTTTCCCTCATCGTAGGCCTGATCATCGTTTTGTCTTTTTTTATTGTTCTCTTTTTCATACTTCAAGATACAAGATAAAAACGACAAAGTCAACTGTTTTCTTTTTTTATTTGAAATTAGTACGTGAGGGAGGAATTGAACCTGACCCCGGACAAATATTTCCTCGCACCACTTACAATTGATATGGATTGAATGTATCAATGTCACTATTACATCACTTATGAAAGACCTAAGATATAGATTGGTCATGACTCCAATGTACTCTTAAAACCTAAAATGACAGCTCTACCATCTGAGCTACTCACGCGTTTATGATCCCCCGGCCGGTCTCGAACCGACAAGCCCGACTTACAAGGCCGGATATTTACCAATTAATATTACAGGGGAATGTGTGCCATGCAATGGGATTCGAACCCATATCTGCTTCTTCAACGAAGCCGTCCTGCCATTAGACCATACATCATGCTTCCAACCAGTGTAGTTTTCAGCAAAGGATTTAATTTACTGTCATTCAAGTGAGTCACTACTCCCACCATTCCCATTTTCAATTAGCCCCTAGCTCCAAGAGAGAATTTCGAAATCTCGACCCTGCGATTAACAGTCGCACGCTCTGCCTCTGAGCTACCTTGGAATATGTCCCCAGTAAAATAACAGCACTTAAAGGCGCCCTGCTTATTATTCATTTTGTTATACCGCTGGGGGCGGTATGCTCCGACGGATGGATTCTAACCACCATCTTTCACGTTAACAGCGTGTCGTTTTAACATTAATACTACGTCGGAAATTGGATTGGGTTTTTGAATAGAACCCTTCTGAAAACTATTATGGGGTGAAAGCTGAGAATTGAACTCAGGTCTCCGGGGTCACAGCCTGGCGTAATTACCACTATACCACAATCACCATGTATGTTTTTGTTTGAGCACACAGTCAGATTCGAACTGACGTCCTTCGGGTTTGCAATCCGATGCCTATTGCCACTCAGCCACGTGTGCATTAATTGGATTCGAGGTAAGGAATTTCACCTTTGCTTTTCTAATACAATGGTTCGTCAACCAAAGCATCTACGCCTTTAACGCTCTCAAGTGTAGTTCCATAGGGGATCGAACCCTAATCCTCGGCTTGAGAAGCCGAAATCCTATCCGGTTAGACGATGGAACCATGTGTCCAATTACGCGATTGGACTTGGAATTTCAGTTTGATTTTCTAAACACGTGGTGTCAACTCCTTAAATACCAACGCTGCGTCGTCTATCGGGGAGTCGAACCCCGCTCCCAGCCTTGAAAGGGCTGTGATATAACCGATAATCCAATAGACGTTGTGTAGCTCCAGAGAGTCTCAATCTCTCATCCCCGGATTGAAAGTCCGGAATCCTATTCAGTTAGACGATGGAGCCAAATGCTAAGGTAGGGCGGTATTGCCGCCTAAAGGAATCACCCTTTATTTTCACTCTGATTACTTTTTCTACTCGATTAACTGTTTACTTTTTCTTCAGAATGCCCCAATCCATTTCGTGATTGAATCTAGCTCGTGGGTTGTAAAGGAGTTGAACCTCTATCTGGTCGCTTTACAGGCGAGTGCATTACCCCAATGCTAACAACCCAGATGTAAATTTTGTGTGAGACGCTGAGCGTCTTTACGGACAAATATTACTAAAACCTTGTGGAAAGAGTGGGAATCGAACCCACCACAGTCTGCTTGCAAGGCAGTCTCGCCCCCTTGGAACATGTCTCCCCGTCCTGTGAATTCTTTACAGGATATCACTAGACTGAAGGAACACCTTTGACCTATGATCACTTGATCTCCGGCTGTGTTACATGCGGAACTGATGGGTAACGATCCCACTTCCACGGCTTGACAAGCCGTTGTCCATGCCTACTGACTCCAGTTCCAAATATCCATATACTTCTGAAGGTAATTTAAATTACGAGGTAATTTCAATGCAGGATTGGCATCGGCGGTTGTGTCATACATCCAGCTGAAAAGGAGTACATCAGTCGTGTACCCAGACCTCGATTATTGTCCCCTCATATATCGAGAATGAGCCGAGTGGCGTAACCCTGTGTCACTCATAGGGAGTGCGATGCAGCACTATTTCAGAAATGGTAGCGGATGAGGGATTCGAACCCCCGACGTCTTGGTTATGAGCCAAGCAAGCTGACCACTGCTCCAACCCGCAATTTTTAAATGGTGGCGGGGCCAGCAATCGAAGCTGGAAACGTGAGCTTATGAGGCTCCGCGGCACCTAGCTCCCCGCAATGTATGTTTTAATAAAGTTGTGTTTTTTTATGCAGGGAATACCGAGTGGTGTCTCCATTCATGATAATACTATATGTACCTGCCGTATCTGCAACGAGTTCCAAACGAAATTCGTGATTTTCAAGTGATTCTAATGCCGTATCCCGTTGATTATCCATATAATCAAATGCGATAAGCCATACCACTAAAATTAGTAAAATCGCTATTCCTCGTGTCATTTTCATTTTGTTACCTTTATTTTTTGTTAAGCAGACTATACGGGATTCGAACCCGCCTGACATTCTTCCTTGACAGGGAAGTGACCACTCCTAGCAGTCCCATAGTCTATTAATTCTTCGGGCAAACCTTAACGAGTAGTTGGAATCGAACCAACATTTCATCAGGTTATAACTGAGTGGGATATCCATTACCCTATACTCACGATTTACCCAGTTTTTTTAAACTTTGAACGGGATATCAGATTCGAACTGATACTTTAAGATTGGAAGTCTCGCGTGCTAAGCCGTTAAACACTAATCCCGCATTTAATTCTTTAAATACATTAGAAGGATTTTAACCTTCAACACATGATAAAGTGCCTCATTAAACCAAACACCTGAACGCTTGGGTCCTTTTCGCATGTCCATATCATATACGCACTGGCCAGTACTGTAATATATAATATAACAATTTACATTCTGCCATAATGTATTTAGTGTACACCGGGAGGGTGACGATCCCCCAACCTTGGGCTTAAAAGGCCCCTGCTCTGCCTATTGAGCTACCGGTGCATGTGTGGATTGAGTTTTATTAAGAGCGAACCCACAAATGCTCTTGCAATATTTTGGAGCAGATTTCCACTATCACCCTGCAGGAATGAAATGGTACTCCACGGTCACAAAAAGTTCCTATGGGATTTGAACCCATCCAGCTTTCGCTCCTGTCACATGCCGTAAACAGAGATAACCCGTTAACCACGCTTTTACTTAAATCTTAAAAACAACATTTCAGCGACCAATCGGTCTTCGGTGCTCGTTACCGCAGTTCTTTAAGGGAGACAGAGCCGAATCATCCCACTGTTATTGGTTGTAATATTTTTTATTTATATAATTTTCAATCAATCCTTCAATTTCAATCCTATGTATATTATCAATCGCAAATTATAAATATCAATGTCGAAAAAAAAAGTTTCGAATATTCGACATTATTTGTAGCGGAAGTGGGCGTCGAACCCACCTGTCCAAGTTTCCAAAACTCAGATGCCTAAACCCTCGGTCACTCCACTAAATGTGGCTCCCAATGAAGGGAACCACTTTATATTAAATAGTCATACGAGATACCTCATAATAACTATCGTTTTTCTACTATTATACCCAATTGTCAAATAACTGACGCGGTTGATATGTCATAATCAACTGTGCAACTCCCTGTCAACGCGATGACGATTCGCGGCTATACTAACACATCGAAGGTTAGTATGCGGTTTGCCTTTTGTTCCTGTCACAAATATATCAAAATGTAGATGGCTCTGAATCATCTTCTCCCAGTTCGACTGGTCGCTTTCCATTAAGCTATACATTTTTTTCAAAAATCTTTAGAAACTTATTCCGTTTCTTTCATACCTGAATATACAAGATTTAAACGACAAAGTCAAGCTTTATTTTCGTTTATTTCAAAGTATTTTCAAAAATCTTAGGAGAGGTTCTCTTCTCACATATAACAAGATACAAGATAAAAACGACAAAGTCAACCGTTATTTTCACTTTTCTCAAATTATTTTTGTACCCGCCCCGAGGCTCGAACTCGGACTGTGTGGTGTTTAAGACCAGTCCCTCTTTCCATTTGGGGTAGACGGGCGTTTCTCTTTCAAATATCTTAACCAAGATACGACATTTTTACGACAATGTCAACCGTTATTTTCAACTTATGCAAAATAAAAAAGGTGAACCTTAGTCCACCTTCAATGTATTTTTATGTTATTTACAGTTTACAAGAAGGTGGGTGAGTCCGGTATGGATTTTGGTTCTACGGCATAATCAAATGATGCACAAATAGTCCCGTGGCGTAAATTGCCGAGGGATGTCAGATGCCATGTAATTTCTTGATGTCTGTAATTGTTTTGCATTGAAAATAAATTCCTTTGTTTAATTTGTGTATCAAGTATATATATCATCCTACTTGATAAAAACACCGATTTATTTTAGATTATTTTAATTATAATCTAGTGTAATTGTAAATAGTCCACCACCATTTGTAGCAGATGCAGTATAAACGCCCGTTGCTTGACTTGTCAATGTTCCTAAATTTCCACCTACCCACAATTTATATCCGGTTGCACCTAGAATCACTTCACCACCCTGTGTTACTAATGAGGATGTAGCTTGAGTATCTTCGTGCCCATAGATTACTGGAGTATATGTTACTATATTTGTTCCATCACCCAATACGACTGTAGCATCAAATGATACAAGGACGCCAACTCCATCAGAGCCACCTATGTCAAATTGACCGATTGTATATCCTGCACCCAAATCGGTATTAACTAATCCTTTTGGGTCCATGATAGGAGTGGATGTTGCTGAGATATTGCCAAAGTTAATATCCACATTTTTCGCCAAAGTAAGCACTGATTGTACAGTTGCAGTCACTTCTGCCGTTGCTGACGTTTGTCCCATCAATCCCACTGATAGTAACAATAATAGTATAAATAAGATTATTTTTTCATTTTCTTTTTCCTTTTATTTAAGGTTTGATCCCGACTTTATTGCGGAATTCATCACTTGTTAGATTTTCTTTTTTTTTCTTAACTGGGTTATCTTTTTTGAGATAATTGTCAATTTGTCCCTGAGATTCCTTTACCTTTTCAGGGTTGGGGATTGTTACAATGTCATCGGGTCCATACATTGATTCCTTTTTCTTGTGTTTGAACTTATCCCACCACGATTTTTTGTCCTTGGGCAATTCCGCAAACAATTTCTGTGCGTGGTCTAATAGTACCATATTAGTTGCAACAACCAACATGACTGCCAGTGGGTCAAATACGAATATCAATATCAGTATGAAGAATTTCACCACTGTATCGACACTAGTTTCGAATGACCTAGCGATAAAAATAACAGGTCCTACATCAACCCCAGAACTTACCAATCCGATCTTCAAATTCGAAACCATAGTGGTTAGCTCATAAATCCTATCACTTAATGGGTTGATCTTTTCCATAAATGCCGCCCTAGCTTTCCGCTTCGCGGTAGCGTAGTTATCAGGCATAGCATTTATTTCTGCAGTCATTTCATCCACAAGAAATTGTTTATCAATTTGCAATTGTTCAACTTGATCTTGATATACGTTTAGCTTGGTGGATTGGGTTTCAAAATCCAATGTTGCACCCTGATAGGCGTTGGACAAGTATCCGAAAATCCCCGCGCTCGTTATCAACATTAAGACTATCACCGCTATAGATAGATATACCTTAATCCCCACATTTATTGTGTCTCAATATCTATACAGAAATGACGCCGTAACAAGCTTTCCAAATTCCAAACTACTGGCCATAACAATTACTTGCACAGTTGCACCGGCAAATAGTTTAGCCAGCCCGAATACCGAAAAGAACGCGGCACTAGCTGCAATAGAAAATGTCGCGATCGCCATCAGGATCGGAAATCATATACTATTTTTCAATTTTTGTCTCCTAGTTATTGTCGTCCACTTCCAACTCAATAAAGTTCTGAATTGCTTCGGATGCCCTTGCAGCTTCCTGAATTAATTGTTCCAGAACTGGATTGTTGTATTGGGTTGACACTTCACTCAATTTTGTGATTATTAATGTCAGTCTATCAATTTTGTTTTGAACTTGAATTCCGTATCTCATGTCATAACTCCTTATGTGTTTACTAATAAAATCCCTTATTTAGTATAAATAGTCAAATCTTATAAAAGAGATAAAAAAATGGGAGCATTGTCACCCCCATTTGTAGTTGCTTATTTATTTTTTATGTTATACGTCGAATTTAATTGAACTCTTCGGAATAAAAAACAATTTTCCTGTACCATCTATGACGCGATAAGTACCATTCTCTGATGTTACAACGGTTACCCGTTCACCTTTGAATAACTTACTGCCATTTGATGTCCGCACGTTTTCGATTAAAACGGCTTTCTTATCAATCTTGGTTTCTTCACTCATATTAATTGCCTTTCTAGTAAATGTTTAATTTCGTTAAAGCGGCAATTTGTGTTATTGCCCGATCAAAAGTACCATTGTCAATGTTACTCAATGCCTGCTTAGCCCGTTCACTAGTAAATGGTGTATCATAGAGCCTGCCATTAAATTGAAATTGATTCTCAGCACTAACTGATATCTTTTTCAAAATGGATACTAGGTCTTTAAAATTCACAAATCCGGTATATGTCTGTGCCAACTTACTTGAATTATCCGCCATTACTAAATACTTTTCGTAATCGCTCCAACTATCTCTGTCCATATTTGTATCCTTTATTCATTATTGTGTAAGGGAGCGGAAGGGCATTGTGCCCTTCCGCCTGATGATAAATGTTTATTTTGAACCCATAAACTTGCCAAAGTCATCGTTGGTGAAAAGATTTTTACGTCCACCCTTTTCACCCTTATCCGATGGGATAAACTTTTGAACGATTTGCTTGATGTAAGTTCGTTCACTATCTGGGCCACCCTCAGCGTCATACTGAGCGTATACGGCAGCTTCAAAAGCCTCTTCAAAGTTAAACCCGTCATACAATAGACTTGCCAATTCCACCGATGTACGAGTGGAAATGAATGAAGTCAATTTCCCAGAATCAGAATACACTTCATTCCGAGTCAATTGTACAATCTCAGCCACATTTTTCAAGTGGTCAGGATCGACTTCATCGTATAGGAGACTAAGAAGTTCGAATTCCTCTTCTTTAGTCAACAAGTCCATTTCAATTACAGTGAACCTGTCCATAAGAGCCCAGTCCATTGTACGGGTGGATGTGTACTCGTTACCAATGTTGGCGGTTGCCACAAAGGTAACACCCTCAGCCACATTTACAATGGCTTGGTCGTTACGTTCATCCAATCGAAGGTAACGCTGTTCCATATCCAGAGGTGTCATAAGAATGTTCCATGCCTCAGGGTTTGCCCGAGATAACTCATCCAATAGGATAATAGCGTTTTTGGTTTGAATAGCCCGAATGAATTCGGACTCTGAGAAATATGTTCCCTGCTCCTTATCGAAGTGAACATTACCAATCAGTGAAGAACGAGGGTCCTGAGTAGCACCCAAGTTAAAATAGAAGAATGGTAAGTCGAGGGCCTGACCCAATGACTTTGCCGCCAATGTTTTTCCACAACCAGCAGGGCCAGTCAACATTAGATTTTTACCACGTTTAGCGGTACGAACTAAATATTTCCACTTTAGTTCTGTGATGAACAACCGTGAAGGTTTGATTTGGTAGGCGTTTTGAATAGCCAATTTAACCTCAGCATTCAGGTCTACCGGAACTTCAACCATGCTCATTGGTACGTGTACCCACATATTTTCATCAGCGTCAAATAACTGAAGTGCGGTACCATCATTGAAAGCGGATTCTCTCAAATCCTTTTCAATTTTATCGGTGTAATCAACACCGTCATTACCAGTGGCCAAGAAGTTCTTGCCCTTTTGTTCGATTGTTACAAAAATTGTTTCTGTGCTCATTTTTTATCCCTTATTCTGTTCTTTTTTTATCATACCCGAATATACAAGATTATATTGACAAAGTCAAGCGTTTTATTTTTTATTTTCAAATTTTTCTTTTAACCGTTGAAATTCATCCCATTCATTATCAAGCTCATTTTTAGCAGTTGTTAAATATGGCTTCAAAAATTCTGGAAATGTTCCTTGATTTGCAAACAGAATTCCAGCTTGGAAAGCTTCAAGATAACTCATCATCCCACTATACCCGCCGTCACTGTATTCACCGTTGTATCCTGCCGATTCTTTTCTATCATTGGCGTCTTGAACATATAATGCAATCACCTTTTCATAGACATCATTTTTAATCATTTGGAACTCCTTATTCTGTTCTTTTTTATCATACTTGAAGATACAAGATATTTATGACAAAGTCAAGCGTTTTTTTCGCTTATAAACAATAATTACTTAGAGGTGGCCAAAAATCGTTTGTTCATAATACGTGCCACTTCAATTACCGAAGTCACGTCAATGAATTGTGAATCCTTACCATACATTCTTCTGAAATCATTTCCATCGCTTCCACGCCCGCTTCCGCCGACAAAGTAGGAAATAATTTCCATACCCATACCACGCAATTTTTTGACTGCATTTCGGGTTTGTTCAATAGCGTTTGTCCCACCATAGTTAGCTGCAGGGAAGTAAGGCATTCCATCTGAAAAGTTCAAAAAGAATTGTTCCCGTGTTCCTTCAGCCTTAAAGACTTCATTCATTGAAGCTTCAAAACATAATCCTTCTGGGGTGTATGAGTTAGGTTGTGCTCTACTCATAACCTTTACATATTGTTTGATTGAATCACGCCGACTATCATAGATTACAACAACCAATGGCAATGCTCTACCATTGACTCCCTGCATGCTTCTGATAGTGATCACCACGTCAATGTTTCCAGACATTTTAGCGGCCTGAACCATAGATGATACAGACAGTAAAACCTCAGACCAGTTACCTGACATAGAACCACTAGCGTCAATGGAAATCTGTAAAAGTGCATCTTTGAATTGTTCAGTTGTGAACTGATCAAAGATAGCTGTACTTCCGCAACCAATCTCAGCGATGAGTCTCTTATTGATTCTACCCTGATTTTTCCGAGGAAAGCTGGTTACACGAGTTTCATTTCTCACTTTGAGTTTTTTACCAAGAAGTTTTCCAAGTGTCAAACCTTTTCGGATATCCTTTTCGTGGGAACTGTTATTGTAATATCGTTTCTGAAAACATTCGAATAATGTACTTTCCAACATTGAATCAGTCACGTGGTTTACAACCATACATTCAAGTTTTTCATAACTACCTTTGAACTCAATCTTAGGCATTTTCACAGACGCTTCGGAAAGTACCTGTAATTTTTCTTGAATATCTTCGTCAAGACCTTCTTTTTCAATTTTACCATTAATGAAATCGGCTTGTTTTTTCAGAGCCTCTGCTAATTTCTCAGCGGCCCTTTTACCAAGTTTCCGATTTCCTCGTTTGCCAAGCATCTTTTTGATATTATCTTTAATATCTTCTACGTCGTCCTGACCATAGTTTCCAGACTGATCCCCAGATTTTCCGTCCTGTGATTTTTCTTCGTCACCGTCGTCTTCATCGTCACCATCTTCGTCGGAATCTTTTTCCCCGCCGGAACCATCTTTTTCTTTATCTTCGTCGGTGTCCTCGTCCCCGCCTCCGCCGGAACCATCCTCATCGGATTTGTCGTCACCATCTTCTTTTTCTTCGTCACCACCAGAACCGCCACCATCTTCAGATTCTTCATCTTCATTGGAACCGTTGTTAGAACCCTCGCCGCCTTCGCCGCCCTCATTCTCTTCTTTTTCCTGATCGTCCTTTTTCTCTTTTTCTTTTTCCTCATCTTCAGATTGGTCATCCCAATTCTGACCAGGTGATGGAGCTCCTTCACCGTCACCGCTACCGGCCTGTGATTCGCCCTTACCCTTACTTTTGGATTTCCCCTTGCCCTTGCCCTTCATGCCCTTTTTCTCTTTTTGCTTTTTGAGTGGGTCAATGTATTCAAGAATGATGTCAAAAACATTCACAGCTACCTGTAAAACTTCTTCAGTATTAACAAGTCTGCCAATGTTAGGCAAATCAATAGTATCATAGATTTCCTGTAGTCCAGCCAAATCGGTTGGTTCAACGTATGGATTTACGATGTTTGTAACATAGAACATATAAGCTTCGAAATTTTCCTTACCACGAGCCTGACCACTTCTAATCATATCAGAAATCTCTTCCGAGTTCCAATATCTGTCATAAAGTGAATCATAGTATCCAGTGTATCCAGGAGAAGTACGATAGATGAAACTATCAATACGTCTATCTTCAACAATGTTTGTAAGAATCATTAGAGCCTGAATGATTTGGTCGTCATTGAATTTCAATGCCCGAGCTTTAACAACCACGTCACGCATCTTACTGTTAAGATGTGTAGTAACCATACCAGGTAATTTTTTGAGTAATTCGAAATCGCTCAATAAAATGTGTGAACCCTCGTGAAGTGCCAAACCCACAACGGAATCAAATGTTTCAGGGTTAATTTTGGAAGTGATAAAAACCTCTTCACCAGTCGTAGCCGACATGCCCTGATTATTGTCGTAAAATTTTACGGGAATTAATTTCCCAGATACAATCTTGACAAAGTTTCCAATCGAGCGTTGGTACTTAGACAATTCAAAGACATCAATCTCATCTTCTTTGCCTAATTTTTGTTCCCAATAATCGCCCAACCAGAAGCTGGAAGTCTTGGTATCTTTTTTTGTTTCACTTTTTGTCTTAAATAATGCCATTTATAATCCTTGTCTTTTTTATCATACCACAAGATACAAGATATTTATGACAAAGTCAACCGTTATTTACGATTTCTTCATCTTTTTTTCGTATCTAATCTTAACCTTAGCATATACACTATTGATTTTATTAACCTGTTTGGGCGTAATAAATTTCTTACTATTCAGCTGACGCTGGATAGAAACGATAGTATCGTATGAAGTGTATTGTCCAGCGATTGGCCGGCCAATGAGATTGGCGTCAACCACCTTAATCATTCCAACCAGTTTATCAACTTTAACATTGATAGACTTTAAAGCTTCTCTACGCTCGAGAACCCTTTGTGGATGGTTCTGCTCAACAATGCGGTCGATGATACTTTCCATTTTAGGAGAAATATTACGACCCTGAATGAGAGCGTAGAACATATCACGTTCGAAATTTCCGGCTTCTTCATTATCCACCATTGTTTTCAGAACTGAAATCTGATTTCTGTATGTAACAAAATTGTGCTTAACCTCTTCAATAGAACGTCTAAGGTAGGAAGCGAATGCTTCAGAAATATCCTTACCACTAATGATGTAATGGTATCCATCCCTGATAACCCCCTGACCATATCCATTGCCGACAATGTCCTCAAGGATAGGTAATTCTTCAGCGAATTCAATCAGATTCTTTTCACGGGTCTTACGAGCCTTAGCAGCCTTTGCGAGTTGTCTCACATTGCGACTAATGTTTTGAACCAATGGATCGTTCTGTCCAAGAATCATTGCCAGACAATCGACGCCAACCTTGTAATTCATGATACCATTCATACTGGTAGCTTCGATTACCGAAACATACCTTAGATGTGAACCACAAAAATCACAACGGGGAGTCAAATCCAATTCATTCTCACCCTTGCGTTCTTCAATTTTACCATTGGCCATCATGACCGAATCTTTATATTTGGAGTCAAAAACAAAAACGCCAGTGAACTCGTTTTGGTCAACGAGGTCTCTGACGTTCAATTTCCATCTCTTGCTTTTCTCAATTTTCATTCTTTTCCCTTTTCTTATCATACCTGAAGATACAAGATAAAAATGACAAAGTCAAGCGTTTTCTTTAGAATATCTCGATTATTTTGCTCTCCCTAATAACCTTAACACTAAAATCCATCACCGCGTGTTCTAAGAATTCGTAAATCCTAGCTTCAACGATGGTTGGGGTATCCCCTTTAATGAGATATTTTTCCGTTGTTTTTTTGTTTTTTGTTCCATTCTTGGTGTCGATGACTTCCACGAATACAACGTCTGCTTCAAAATACTTTTCCATAACCTTACTCCTTTTTTATTTCCTAAATTTCCATTGTCCCGGTACCTTGTACCTCAAAAACAACATTGTTAATGCCAGTAGAATCCCTGGACTTATTAATAACCAAAAATACATTATTCTTCTCCGTATAATGAGAATTGTTTTGGTGGTTCTGGTTGTTTTACTGGATCAGGCCGAACCACATATACCTTACCTTCTTTTGCATCAATATGAAATTCGGTGCACTTTGTGAGCTCGAACGCATACTGCAAACCTTCTGTTAAACTGATAAATACTTCTTCAGTCGTATCATGTACATCCACCCATCTATCTCCCGGTGGATACCTTTTTAATATCGCTTCCCGCATTAGGATAATGCTTCTGTAATAACGCCTTTTTGTTGCACGCCTATGAATCTTTTTATCTCGCGACCATCTTCTTCAATAACCACTGTGGGCATTGATTTGATACCATATTTCTGTGCCATGACCCTATCAAGATCGACATCAATAATTTGTACTGAATAACCCTCTTGGGATACCTGTTCCATTATTGGTTTGAAGTGCTGACAGGGGGAGCATCATTGGGCACTAAAGTATTTTGCTGTTTTCATACTAATTTCCTTTATTCATTTTTATATAATTCTGTTCTACCAATTTTTCTGTCCAACTCTGAGTAACATACTCAAATGTGAATGTCGCTCCATGCACTTTAGAATATGCCTGTGCAATTTTCTGTGGGTGGAATTTTCCAATATCTTGTTTACTTCCATCACCAAATACCAACACAGTCTTATTTCCAACTTCAGGCCCACTATATACAATAGCATCCTGACTATATTTTTTCCCCAATTTTCGAATCAAATCATAGGTGATACCGGGAACAAAAAGACTGGGTTCCTTGACATCACTCAATTGATCTTTTGGGGTATCTTCGTATGATTGTCCGCCATCTGGAGCTTCCTGCCAATGACCTTCCATTTTGAAAAATCCCAATCCCTTACTTTTCAATATCGCTTCCAATTGTTTCAAACCCTTCATATTTTCAGCTCGAGTATTTCCAGCTCTCCACGATGTCAATATTCCGTATGAATCCAAATTATTTTTTTGGGTATGTTGTCAAACCCTACCAAGTGACATCTCAGTCAATTTATCTGGGTTGCCCCTAGCTTTGAAAATATCCAATATGGTAATTTCTTTTGAGAATTCTTCATAGGATTCATTTCAGGACATTACTTCGGCGGTCGAACTATTAATCAGCTTCCGATCTTTAACCGATAACATTCGAAGTGCGTATCAGATATTGCCCTTATTGGTAACTTTGTATGACCAATCTCAAAGTGCTTCCTTTGCCCGTTTAGTCCAAGCCCAAGTTTCGGCTGTCCATGTACCAGACCGAGTTACATATCTCAATCTAATTCAACCCCGCTTCATATATTTTAACATTATTTCTTCACGAGCCTTACCTTCTTGGCCCAATTTCTCACCATGTTTATCGTGTAAATCTTTTATTTGATCTAGTGATGTCCCAAACGGCTTGGGGTGTTTGATAATATAATCAATATGTGTAATTGGTACTTCATGTACGAATCCCCTTGGGGATACCCAATATGCATTTTCCATAATAATAGTTCCTTTCGTCTATTAATATATATTAAGTAATATCATAAAGCACATTTTTATTTTGCAATAATTGGGGCATTCCGTAAAGAAATGCCCCGCTTATCAATGAAAAAATAGATTCTGCTTTTTGGGAATTACATAACCTTAGTACCGCAACCTGCACAATACTTCCAACCTTTTCTAGTCTTTACACCACATCCGGTGCAATATACAACCAGGTCTTTTTTCTCACTTGGTTTCTGGCTCACTGGCAACAAATGATATTCCACAAAATGGGAACGTCACGTATTGAATGTGCCATATTCGGTAACAAACTCCTGATCTGAATCGGAACCTTGTTCTATTCTACCAGTTTCGATGGTTTTAGCACTTCTAACTTGAAGTGTATTGGCTGAGGTTTGGTTCCCAATACCAATATTTCCATTGCTGGTAAGTGTAACATTTGAATCGGCATAATAAACAGATGTACCTGTAACACTACCTGAAAATGGGACATTCGTCGTCGTTGGATCGAATAAGAATATGCCATTCCCCCCTGTATTTCATGTAGTTGTCCAAGTATTACCACCCGTTAACCAATTTGGCAAATACTGAACTTCGTCATAAAACTCCACCGTCACAACTCCATTATCTCTAATGGACCGTTTAACGGCGTCGGTGTCATCAACATCGTATGTACTAAATAAAAACCTTTTTGAGTTATTTAAAAACCGTTCCAAGTACTGATGTTCACCAGGTTTTAAGACAAAGCCGGCATCGCTTATGTAACTGCCATTGACCGATATCTTGGCCAATCACTTTTTTGTGCTATGATTCGTTAATTCGATTTCGAATTCCGTACCATGTTTCAAATAGATATTGCTACCGTATTTCTTTATTCTGTTTTTGTTGATTGAAATGTCTGCGTCTGGATAGCGCACATTTTCACGAATTGCTACGTTATTATTCATAACTTTTTCTCCCTGCTTTTGCTACATTCACCGCATGATTCGCCGCCGTTATTGACAACTCTAGAGATTCGTTAATCTCCCACAAAATGAATTGAGACCTTTATATAATTAAATATAACAAAGTTCAAAAATGTCAGGAGAATAATGACCAAAAATTTAACAATTTGTCAATGAAATTTTCTTCATAATATATCCCATCCATCACTCTCTTATGTTTATTCTTCATTTCTTGATCAGCCATACGATTGTGCATAGCTTTGATATCATAAGATTTGCGTACATCTTTGTCAATGTCATCTATCAATGTTCCACCAACTGGGTGCCACCCATGTTCATCAAACACCACAGCTGTCATTGGTTTTGGATTCCATGTCATTCCTGGTTGGGCATATAATTCGTCCATTGCCATATCCTAAATATGACAATCAACAACTGAAAGCAGAGTATCGTCTGGACAGTTATCCAGTAACTTGGCAAATTCCATGTTCCAATCACTCTGTTCCATTTCATCTGATGACGATCCCCACCAACCCATTTTACCTTTTTGATACCAGATTCCATCTTTGACTAAGGCGTATGTGGAAATGGCATTCTCAGAATTTTTCTTGATAAATGCGTCTCTATCGAAACTACAAAATTCTTCTGAGATTGATCCCCACACACGAATATCAGCTTTACGCAAATCCCGCAGAACTTGATTACCATTGTACTCTTCACGAGCATCATCAATTTTATCAGGACCAAGTCTATCCAATATTTCCTTCCATTCTGGAAGTTCACGTCCAGCGGCAATCTTATTGGCTTTATCAAACCCGACCAATGCTTCGTCAACACTATCCTGAACCATTCCCTTGAAATCGACATCACATTTCCTAGCACTATCCACATTACCATTAGTGGGTGATTCAGTCATTAAACCGGGTTTGCCAACTTCACCTGTGGTGTTATCTTTGAGCTTGAAAAATCCACTCCAGCGTCCACCAAGCTGATACCAATCCCATTGTGATTTTGGATTGTATGTTGAAACCTCTTCCCACTTGCCGCTGTTGTTGCGCCATGAGTTGCCGTTCCAATCTTTACCATGACTATCGTATAGATCGGTAAACAATTTATTATCATTGACAACCATCACCACCAACCGCTTTAACTCATGAAATAAATCATGGTATTTATCATCAAGATCGGCAGGTGGATTGTCCAACAACTTATCCCTGTCGTCTCCGTATTGTGTAACTGTAAGTGGGTTGTCGGTTCTTTCACCATTCGGATTCCATGATGTGGGGTCTGGGGTAGTAACCTCTGGTGCTTTAAATTCTTCATTTTCTTCCATCAGATAATGCTCGGTAAAATCCAATCTGTCTCCAATGGATACATCACCATCAACATATTCCTCGACCTCGATGTTTTCATCGTATGGTGCTAATTGTTCTTCTACATCTTCTCCAATTACTAAAACTGTAAAATGTGAAATATCACTATCCTCCTTTGTAGAGTTTAAGCCCGTGATGTGATAATCTTATACCTTTTAAAACCATCCTAAGATTTCCAGGATTATGGCCATTTTTATCGGCAAATCTTTTTAAATTTTTACCTTTATAGATATTTCCATCGACATCAATAAAACTATATTCCGTTGCATTGGAATAATTTTTATTTGGTTGTTTAACTCCAGTTTTTGTTTTTTTCATTTTGTTAATAGATTCGGGTGCATTGACCCGACCTTTATTGCTAATTGATATTTTTCTTCTTGTTTCTTCATTTGACTTTAAATTTTTAGGCTCGTTATCACTCTGACTTAAAGATTTTAAGTATCTCTTTTTTGTGCGTTTACTTAAATAGTACACATATATATTTTTTGGTGGCCGTTCTACCCAAAAGATATTCGGGTCGGCCTTATCATATCTGGCTTTGATTTCTCGGCCATATCGTTTATGCTTCTGATTCAATGTGCGGGAATGAAATTCCTTTCCATCAACCATGAGTTTTTTAGATGGTGTTGTGGTTCCCATAAATTCAAAATTAGTAGCTCTGTATATTACTCCCGAGTGGCCGTAATGGGTGTCCGCAAAGGACACGATTACTTCGAAGGATGTGTTCTTTTTCAACCATTTAAAGGTTTGTCCAATGAAATAGCTCTCAGTATTTTTCGGGGTGTCATCTATACATACCAACCTGACCAGCTCCAATAATTTGTCTGGATCGTCTGGGTGGTATTTTTGTGCTGTGGATGGCATAGCCGGCATAGCATATATCATCGCTCCGATTAAATTATACAATCCAAATTTATTTTCCCTTAGTAGTGCAAAACAATGGGTGGAGTGAACACCATTAATACTATGTGAATAATGGTGCTTCTCCATGAATGTTTGAATCTGCCGGCGCGGGACTTCCCTGACTAAAAAATCGGTTACACTGATTCTGGGCCCCCTTTTTTCTTTTCATAATAATATTTTAAAGCCTTCGCGATAAGTTTTTCTCTATTTGCCTGATAATATTTTTTTTGAATGGCAAGTACTCGTTCACGATTATCAATCCGATATTGTTTTCTGTATTTTAGAATCTTAACTTTATTTGCCTGATAATATTTTTTCATTTGAATGGATATTTTAACTTTATTGGCTTCATAATATCGCTTTTTACTGATCCGAGCCTTTGCTTTTTGGTCTGGAGTACTGTAGTATTTTCTATTGTACTCTTTATAGTGGTCGTTATTTTTATGATAATATTCATTGGATTTAATGCGATGGTATTCTTTTAATCGGTCATGGTGCTTATGGTAATGTTCATTGCTGTTTCTGTTTGCATAACATCTTTTGCATTCAAATGTTCCGGAAGATTGTCTAACCAATGCCTTGTTATAATAATGTTCCAATTTATATGTGGTTTTATCTCCACATGTGCAAATAATAGTATAATTAATCTTGTGCCCCCAGCTTCTGACCCATCCCAGAAAATCCTGCGGTCATTTTTGGTTTAATCATTCTCCAAATAATTTCAGAATAGTCTGCTCCATTTTTCATTTTGAATAGGATAGACCTGTGTTCTTCTGTCCCAACTCTCTCTGCAAATTCTCGCTGATATTCATCGTCAGTTGGCTGATCGACACGATGTGAATAAAACATTTTCAGTTCTTCAACAACATTGTCATAATCAGATAGGGCATCTTTTTCAACACCATTGTATTCTTTAATTAACTGGCTACATATAGAGTTGGCCCATCGGTGCAATTCATCTGGAAGTTCCTTGATGATATCTTTGATAGTACCACCTTCATATAATGTTCCCCATATTGATTTCTCATTCACTCCAGTAACCATTCTATGTTTTTCAACATAATTGGCAAATTTTACTTTTACCCTATACTTGCCGATTCGTATAACAAATCCCTCTTCATTGTCCATATCAAGTTCCTGCAACTGTGCCAATGTGAAGTATGGGTATTCCAATTTTTTCACAACTTCAAATCCCAAATCATAATCGGCCGATTCATCCGCAGTTTCATTATCCATAATGGTAAGTAATACTAAATCTTCCTTAGTACCATAATCCACCACTATTCTATTTTGTGGAGCGATGTACTCAAATATGTATGTCTTGCCTTCTATCATTTTTTCCATGAAATCGGCATGCTTGGTTTCTAATATGTGTCGGGCGTGTATAGCCACGTCCGATGTAAACGAACCTCTAGATGCAACCACTACATTATCCTGCCATTTGAATATTTCAATAAGTGATCCATCCAGCTTTTCAAAAATTTCCATTTCTCCTTCTGGGATAACCACTTCTGGCTCTTCATAGTTGAAAAATTTAGGAATAGGTCTGGCGACTATATTCCCCAAAAAGTCTAATACTAATCCTCGGCACATCATTGTATGCTCATTCCACACCCGTTCAAACTGGGCAGCCTGAGTGTAGTTATAGATGTACAAGTCTAAATCGGGGTGCTTGTTGACCCTAATATATTTTTTACCAATCAATTCCCGTGGTATCTGTATTCTCATTTTTATTGCTCCATAGTCAATATACTATCGTGGTAAAAGTCGTAAGTGTGCTCGTAATATTCTTCATAGAATTCCACCAGCTTATTACTAAAAAATTTCTTATCGGCATATTCTGGAAATCTAACTTCCACTTTCGCTCGAGTGATTTCACGCTGAAGGACAATATCCAGCTTGGATGCGTAATTATAAAAGTCGGTTCCATCTTCAAATTCCGAACCAGCTCTAATGCTTTTCAATAGGATTAGATCGTTTCCTTCCATCTTAGGGTGAAGGGTTCCTTTGGTCATCATTTCAATTCCATTCAGTAGCATTCTAATGGTATGCATCGCATACTTAGAATCATACAAATCTTCCTTGGGACCAAATCGGTATTTAATTCTGATGGAACCGTGTCCAGCACGATTCTTATTTCTGGTGATCTGTGATTTTGCAAACCCTCCATAGGCAATTCCGGCCCTAATGGAAATGAGTTTTTCCCTATGCTTTAAAATGTATTCTCTAAACAATGGGTGAATGTCAATAATCATATCGTCTATGAAAAGTAATTCCAATACATTAGGGTTCGCGTTGAGAGCGAGAGCCATAAACTTGTGCAATGAATGTAGGACAATATCGCCGTCCTTATAATCAACCGATTCCCTAACATCGAAACCGAATATCTCTTGCTTGGTATTTGCAAAGGCTCCCCTATAATCATAATCAGATTCATTATCATAAGTACCATGTGAGCGAGACCCATTAAGCACCAAATAAATCAAATCTTGATTGTCCTTTTTAATCATGTCTATAATTTTCTGTTCCATACCAATTCCTTTCATGCTAGAAGATACAAGATAAAAACGACAAAGTCAACCGTTATTTTGTTGCTCCACACCTTTTACAATGTCTTTTCCCGCATGCCTCTTTGTCACATTTAAACCACTTGTGGAATCCTAATAAGCATTTAATGTTTCTCATCTCAATCAACTATTTCGTAGGTCACCTTTATATTTGGCAACGATTCGGGCTGTCCCCATTCCATGAGAGCCACTGTGATCAGTCTTGACAATGTTTCCCTAGCCGTATCCGAACCCAAGTTCATTTGACTATCGGCACAATCGTCGAGCACATCTTTAATTATCTGTTTCGTTTTTGGCATTTTCTTCCTCCTCGTCGGGCCAGTTTTCCCCACATTCTTTTACGGAATCCCATAATAGAAATAGTGGGTGTGCATCAAACACTTCATCTTCAGACCCATATTTTTTTACTAAAATTTTAAATTCTTCATCAGTCATATCATTCGTAAGACCATTCTCTTTTAAATATTCACACCGTACTACAACAACACCATCATCTTCGATGGTATTGAAATGTGGGCACATATTAACCTCATATACCCAACCATTTTCCTTGCAAGGGGTTTGCTTTGGGGTATAACAATATGGACCCTTTGGAATTCCCTTATTCGTCATGAGTAAGACTCCCACTCAATAGTTGTGAATTAATAGAATCCCTAATGCCCTTCATCAATTCCTCAGTATCATTCATTGGATATCTCCAACAATCATCTTCAAGTGGGTATATTTCCCAATAGGGTTCTCCAAATATTCCGAGATTATCATAACAATCCAAGTACACGCTGACGCGTGCATCATCCGCCATTACAACAAACCTAACAATGGCTCCGGTGGATGGAGGGATAATCTTCACATTGTATTCTTTTGGGAAATTTAATGTCGGGATTTCTTGGGCCCACTTGAGCCATTCCTCTTCAGTTTCTACTGCTATTCTTTTCTCGTTTAACATTTAAATCCAGGGTGCCTCTATTGAATGTGATTTGTCCCAAACCTTTTGGGATATATCTCTGCGGAACATTAAATACCGCATTCTCAGATTTAAGAAAAATAAGAAAATCTTGATATGGCCATATTTGCCATGAGCCTTTTCCAATTTGTCTCGTTTCTTTTCAGCTTTTTCCCTACTGATACACACTATATTTAACAAAATCTTGTTCATTTCATCATCCCTTAGTTCTTTAATCCGGCCCACTTTTGCAGATAGTACCAACCACCCGATCCAGTGAATGACCAATAATTGTACCCAGTAAATACTGCATACAATATGAAGCTTAAATTAAAAAGCCCCACCGCTAAAAATGCCTGTATCGCAAATATTCCAAATAGGATCATCAATATAAATTGAAACCATAGTCCACCGTTCATAACCTTGTACTCCTTGTTTATTTTATATTTTTATAATTGAACCAAGCTATAAGTAACCCAACAAAAGCCCATAGTATGTCACCCAAAATCAGTGATAATACGAATACCATAACCCCACAACCAGTTGCCACTACAGCTAAAAAATTTCTCACCGTTTCATGCATCTTACCAGCCCCCTCTAAATATCCACGGAATTGCCACCTTATATAGAAAGACGGCTAATAATATTGAGGCTACAACCCCACATAAAAAACCTAACCAAAACATAAATTATCCTTCCAAAATATCCGCGTAGTCGGGAACTTGTGTGTCCCACATTTCTTCTACAACATCACCACGGACTTCAATTTCATCCGCCCAACCACTCTCATCAAGTCCAACCGATTCCTCAGCAATAGTAATGGCCTCATTCTCACTATCAGCCTTTACATATACTTCGGAATCACCATATTCATATACAGTGCGAGTGTAGTTAACTTCTACTTTATAAACCTTTTGTTCATCTTCTGTAGCTTCAATCATGATTCGGGATTCTCCACCAAATAAATCTGGATGGTTTATTCCACTATATTTCACATTGTCCATCTAAATTCCTTATTTCAACCAAACCACGCCAACATTTACATATCCCATGTATTCATTGGGCACGGTTATTGTGATAATTTTACCTTCGATATTGGGATAACATTTTTTAGCATACTCTAATGTGAGGGATTCATTGTAGAACCCATTATAATGTACGGTAACAGTGTTATCCATGTAATCCATTTGGCAATTTACTATTTTCATTTTCTCATTCATACCTGAAGATACAAGATTATATTGACAAAGTCAAGCTTTATTTTTCTTTTTTTGTTTCTTTTACAACTTGCTCTATGCGTTGTTTGGCATATTCATTGCCATTTTTAACAATCCCAGTTGCCTGTTGACTGGCAAATTTAACCAAATCCATTATCTGGGGTTCTGGATCAATATCCTTTTCCTTATATGTACCATTAATTGTAAGGAGAGTTTCTGTAATATCACCGACCAAATGTGTTAATGATAATAGCTTCCTCTCGTTTTGGTACATGACCTGACTCATTTGGGATTGGTGTTGTTTTAACATTACCACCATGGCCTGTGCATCTTTTTTATCATCTTTAAGAATAGCAATCATATCCTTATATTCAGCTAGTAGCTGGATGAGTTCTTCATTAGGTTGAAACCAATTCATGTTAATTCTCCATTTCTCTATAAATAGTAGGGTGCCCATTCAAACCACTGGTATTAATTTAATTGCCTCGATGTCAATCCTTGAACGGCTTTTTCATGTACCCCGTATGTAACCTCTGCAAAATTTCTGAATTCCAACGTGGCCTCTTTGTCAGTATCGGCTCTTAATTGAAGAACCGCGGGGGCCCCGCTTTGCATGTTGAATTTGATTGTGTATGTATATTTCTTACGCGTCATATTCTAAAATATCCTCTTCGTTATTAACAATTTCTTCTGGTTCTTCTTCCGTATCTACTTCAGGTTCTACATCCTCATCGGAAATAACCTTAATGGAAGTCAGTATATTGAAAAGATTTCCAAATCTGAATTTCTCATGGGCCTTTTTATAGAAGGTGTAACATAGAAAAGCCGCTCCGACATTAATGGGTATAACCCACCACGACCCTGATAAAATATTAATGAATATGCAAAAAATGTTGAGCCACATTAATGAAAGTTGAGCTCGACGATTCCACATGTCAAACTTATCGTTTTTATCATCCAAATCCTTTATCGTTTGTTGTAACTTGGTCAGGGGTTGAACTGGAGCTGGTGGAGTCGGTGCCTGTAATGGTGGCCAGACTAATTCTTCGAATGGTACGGCTCGATTCCAAGCGGGCATCGAATTTCTGTAATCGTCGAATGTTTCAAACCATTCTATGTTCCCATTGATCCCAGCGATTTTAATTCTTTTATCCTGCGTGGTCCTGTCACTAGTAACAACGGTTACGTTAGTAGCGAACCCAATATCAATAGCACCAGGTGCAATGTAACAATCAATCAGAATAAGATCGGTTACTTTTTTTAATCTTAATTTTGATATATGTTTATTTCTAAACTTGACCGATGTTAATCCGGCGTCTGGTTGGTCTATATCAATGTGATATGGAAATGTCTGATCCATTAGTTATCCTTATTCGGTAATATTATTTTTAAAACGTCTTCATCTAAATGTAACTTGGGGAGCTCGATAGCAAAATAATTTGCATCATCCCCTTCAGTTAATCTCACGATTTGTGGATCGTACTGTTTACCATTGAAACTGATTCTCTTTAATTTCATTATGATACCCCACAATAATTTGGTAGTATAAAAGAAAAATTCATTGTCCCTATCAGGCATTAAAAATCTAATATGAACTTTACCACCGCTCTTATGCCACGCGGCATTCCAAACTTTCCAATTGGTCATTGGAGTATCTTTAATAACAAAATCCAATTCAAACCGAATTGCCTCGTCCACCGCTTCATATAATTTCATATACGAATCCACGAATATGTCGGGGGTGACTTCTGTAATTTCTACCATTCTTTAAAACCCCACATTGGCTGCAGCCAGTCATCAATTGTATCATATTGAAACACGCCATTTGCAACCATCATTAGATTTTCAAATCGACCTATCAATACAATGGGAATATCTTTCGCCATAGCATAACCAGCTTCAACGAATTTTCCACCAGGAACCTTATATTTCCCAGATAAAAAAACCACCAATGTAGATTCTGAAATTTCTCTCAAATCTTTATTCGCAATTTCCCTTTGTTTTGGCAATGACAATTTTCCCTCGGCTTTCATATCGACTGACAACCAAGTGGAAGTAATTTCATGACCCCGTCCCTTTAATATGTCGGCCACATCCCGCGCGTACGCTTGATTGTGACCTGCTATATAAATTTTCATAGTTTTTCCTTTTCTATCATACTTGAAGATACAAGATTATACTGACAAAGTCAACCGTTATTATCCAACTAAGACAAATAAAGCCGTATCCAATGCCAATTCCTTGTGGTGAATTATATACACACCCCTACCAGTTCCATCATATTTTTTACATAGATTCCACGCCGTTTTAAACGCATCAAATGTCCATGTCGTATTTGAATTGGGCAGTGGGATTTTTATATAATCAACATTGTCAATCTGTTCGTGGTGGGGTTTTGAATTTGGATCATTAGAAACATTCCAAGTCCAATCTTCACAGGCCATTGCCACCATTTCTTCCAATAATTCTTCTCTATTTTGTGGTCTATTCATCTAATATTCCTTTATTTGTACTTGAAGATACGACAAAAAAACGACAAAGTCAAGCGTTTTATTCGAAAAAAGCGTTAGGAATTCACATTTTTTGCTCGTATATTAGGGGGTAGAGGAAAAAAAGATTAAAATAAGCGAAGAAAACGATTGACTTTGTCAATATAATCTTGTATCTTCTAGTAAGAAAAGAAAAGGATACTTATGAAACGAATTACATTATATACCACAGAAAATTTCAACCCGGTTGGCCCCGGAACTGAATTGGTGGTTGATGAAGATACTTATCAGTATGAGATAATCGACGAACTCCGAAGCTATTTTGCAACAGCGGATCGTATGAATACAAAGTACAAATCGGTTGGTATCCCTACTACTTCATTAGTAGTAGCTATTGTACACAATGATCAAGGCGGATCATTTCAAAAAGAATTGGATAATTGGATTAAAGTTCAATATAGAGAATATAAGGTAGGTAATTAAAATGTCAATTTATGTATGTGGGGATACTCACGGAACACTGGACATTGGTAAGCTCAACTCAAAACGCTGGCCAGAGAAAAAGGAGCTCACCAAGTATGATACACTTATTCATACGGGCGATTTTGGACTGCTGTGGGATAATATACCAAGCAGAAATGAAAAGTGGTGGCTGGACTGGTTTGACGAACAACCATTTACTACAGCTGTAGTACCAGGTAACCACGAAAATTATAACAGAATTTACGCACTCCCAGTAGAAGAAAAATGGGGTGGAAAAGTACGGCGTGTTTCTGAGAGTGTATTCATACTCGAGCGTGGTGAGATTTACACCATTGAGGGGAAAACATTCTTCGCATTTGGTGGGGCACAATCCACTGATAAGGAATGGCGTACGATCGACCTGTCATGGTGGGAACGTGAACTCCCTACAAAAGCCGAAGAAGATAATGGCCTTGACCAACTGAATAAGGTGGGGAATGCGGTTGATTTTATTATCACTCACACCGCTCCTTCAGATGTTGTTGGGCACATTCTGGGCCGTTGGGATAGATACAACGATCCAGTAGCCAACTACCTGCAGTTCATTGAGGACACCACAGAATATGGTGAATGGCACTTTGGGCACATGCATGTCGAAAAAACTTTCGGCAAGTTCAACTGTCACTATAACGGCAAACCAACGAAGATAGTATAATGGGATTATTTGTTGAATATGTAAAGTGGGGAGTATCCTTTGGAATGGGCCCCGATGATGAAGATGAAATGGTTGGTAAAATACAAGCTATTGTCGATGTTAAGGGATTGGAAGATATAGGATGGGAATTGGATAATGTAATGAATTATTGTGAAGATGTAAAAATTGATGGATCATACAATTATGGATTCAGCATTAATTTTCACATTTGGGGTGGTGAAGGTGGAGCCGTACAGCGTATGGATGAGTTCGAGGAACACGCTAAAAATGCGGAAAAGGAAATTAGAAAGTATTTTGGCATCTAACATGGGAGACTTGAGAATGAAAGCTAAATTTTTCACAGGCAAATATAAACATGAAGTAATGGTCGTGGATTACGCTTCCAGTAGAAATGTATTCATTATACAATCCACTGGTGAAGAAATACCAACTGATCAGGGAACGATATTGTTATACGGTGAGGATACTAGAATTGTATATGACAAGACTGGCCAGACTTATTTGCAAGAATTGGACCACGGGATGTGGGCGACTCCAATCCCAGTAGATTTTCCAGACACATGGGAACCCGAATCCAAATATGGAAGAATTGAATTAGAACATACTGCCGAAGAAGGCTTTATGAGTTTATTAAAAGATTGTGGATTTGCAGGATTTACGGGATGACCGGAACTGAATTATTGATAGGTCAAATCATTGGAATTTCCTTTTTGGTAATAGTACCACTTGGAATGTGCTGGATGTTGTGGACTGTTATAAACAGTAAACACAAATCACCACTTGAAAAATAAATGAAAATAAATGAAAATAACAGTTGACTTTGTCGTTTTTATCTTGTATCTTGTGATATGATAAAAAAGACACAATCTATTAAACAAAATATGAGGAAGAATTATGTTGAACAAGCGTAAAATTGAAATTCAAATTGCGAAACCAAAAATTACTCGCAAGGAAATCTCCGATGCGATGGCCAGTGGTGATCACGCTATCACCCGTAATGGTTATTTCAAAATCAACGGCAAGACCAATGATGTTAAAATTGGTATCCGTCGTAAGGATGGAAAGTTCAAATGGAAATTTGAAGATGGTGTCAAGGAAACTGTGACCGATTTTTTAGCAGGTCACGAAGTCTCTTATGAAGATGTAAAGTTCGTGATGCCCGCGACAACCCTGAGTTCTATCAAATATGGTAGTGACTACATCCTTGAGAAATTGTCTGAGGATCAGGAAAAAGAATATCGTGACTTTGTCAAGAATAATGTTCTTTTCAATATCGTTCAGGATATCCAAAAGTATTCCACAATCGTATTGGGGAATCGCTACAACTTGGATATGGGGTTAAGTCTTATGGGTGAAAAGATTGAGAATATCAATGACATCCTGACCGACCGCTTCATTACAATGTGGCGTCAGAACATGGGTGACAATGATCGTAAATCGCTTGATTTAACCATGTCACTTTTCAACAACACAACTGAAGAGCTTGTGAACACTTTTGAAATCGCGGTGAACAACAATAGCCCGGCCACATTCATTTATGGAAATGGTGATGGGGAACGTGATACTTCTGAAAAGAAAGCGGTTGTGTTCGCTACCGTTTCACAATGGATTACCAAATCTATCTAAGGAGTTGTCATGACTGAACGTAAGATTCTGATGACATATTCTAAAGTTCAACTGGCAACGGCCACAGTCTCGGGACTTGTGGCTGTCGCCATGTTCGGAGTATCAGTATATGTAATGTTATCAACCGCGGCATTTGTTCCTGGGGTATATGGTGTGGGCATGGCGTGGTTACTTAACAAGTTACCCACATGGTTATACGGACCTTTGAAGGTCGCCATATCTGATGAATAAGAATGATTGGGCAGAGTTATTAAAGGACTATGCAAATGACGACTTAGATCACTTGGTTGAAATTATATCCAAGACAAATGAAATGAGTGCAGACATTGGGCCAAAAATAGCCGACACCTTGAAGGTGGTTCGGCAGGCTCTCAAGAAATACTTTCCCAAACAATTTGATTTTTCAGTAATAAAGAGGACAGTGACTGTTCAAGAAATTATCATTGAAATGGAAATGGTGGATGTGCCCAAGGGGTTTGATACCAATTCTGAAATAGGCAAATTCAATGTAATGAATATGTCCAAGGTGTTCAATGAAGTATATAAGTATATCGGATTGGATGAACAATACCGAATTGAATATACAATAAACGAAACTAAACCGATAGTTATGGTGAAAATGACATTGGAGTAATATGAAAACAATTAAAAAAATTATGAACAGATCGGATTTAATATCTGAATATCAACTTGCAGTACAAGATGTTTTAGACAATAGCGCACACCCTAATAAGATGAATATTTTAAAAGAGATTATTTACAATTTCGATAATCTAGTATTGAGTATGTTTGATGTGGCACGCTTAATTGGATTTGAAGAAACCGATGAGGATTTCTATTATATTTTCAGGGGCAGGTTGGGTAAAGAATATGGTAGCTCATGCGTTGGAGGTTTTTATTCAATGGAAGGACACTTACACCCAGAAGATTATGATAATCTTGATAGAATTGCCAAGCTCAATCAGATGTAAATGGACTATATCGAAATAGACCGATTACTGGCTCTATTGGTGCAATTGGAAGATAACATTGCATACATACCTGAAGCTCGTGAAGGGTTACACTATTATTGCCTCAATGAAATGTTTGAAATATTGGAAGACGAGAGATTGAAAGCCATGAGGGATACCAACATAAATGCAAAAAATAGAATATGTGAACAGGAGGATTAATATATGGAACCAGGACTAATACTTTTTATATGTGTGGTTTCTGTAATGTCAATAAACCGTGCGATAGAAAAACGTAAAGATTATACGGCCAGACGCAAGGGTAGGAACGTGGCCAGTATGTATGATTTGGAGAAATCTAATATCAACATTCGGGCGGCCTTTGTAGACATGGAACAGAAAATGCAAGATATGGATAAGAGATTTGCATCCGCCATATTGGATATGAAGCAATCTGTTTCTGGATTGGTAGCAGCCGAATTGGATATTATGGAAGAGGATAATTAAGATGGAAGTATTTTGTGGCAAGTGCAAATATTATAAATACAAATCAAGTGGCTATGGTTCGGATCATTATCATTGCAGAAAACAGGTTACGGAAGAAATAACAAACTCATTCACTAGAAAGCACACGGCTGTACATTATGGGGATGCTCGGGACATCAATGAAAAAATGATTGTCCTGATTTTGAATTTTCCAGCTGGAGATTTATCCAAAAACGGAGACATCTAGCGGATATGGAATTGCAAAGGCAAAAGGAAGCCGAAGCGGTTGTACAAAATATGAATCAAAACGAAGAAGAATTTTTGGAGATGGATGATGAATAGAAAAATCATTGTAGAAGAATATGAGATTCCAATTCAGGGTGAATACCCATTGGAACTGCCTGCTGGATCAAAAATTATTAAGGTTGGTCAGGATTTTAACCATACCGATAAATTGCGATTATGGGCAAGAATTCCTAAAAGAAAAAACGGGGTTTTGGATAAGTACACGATATATATAATTGAGACTGGAATCCTTTCTGAAGTGAACCCTTTCGCGGAACACTTGGAAACGGTTATAACAAAAAACAAAGTATGGCATGTATATTATGTCAATACGATACGAAACGATTTTGATAATATGATAGGAGAATAATCATGAAATTTTACTTAATCACATCAGCAACACTAGACCTAAATACGGGCAATTACCAATTCAAAACAGAGGCCTTCACAGGCATGATTGCCGGTTGGTACTTAAAGAATAACAATGAAATCAGTGATAACGAGTCTTTCTTGGTCAACACTGTAGAAATTTCCCAAGAAGAGTACGCGACATTGTATAAAACGCTCAGTCAGGATTAATCAATGTATGTAGAAACAAAACAAACTGCCGAATCTCTAGCCTTTGATATTGATCAATGGCTAGGGGGGTTGTCAATATCTGGAGAAGTTCCGGAGAGAATAATTGTTACCAAAGACGAATGGGACTTGTTGGATGATATGGACCTTATTAGTCGAGGTGACGATGACGTTTACAGATATGAATTTGATGAAATGTTTTTTGACATTCAATTGGACAAAAGCAATGACTAAAATTTACGAATCCCCAGACAGTGGAGAAACAGTATATGAGCGTGAATTCGGGGAAACGGAACGCACTCTTATTAAATCGGAAGATGAAATGTGTGTCGCATGTGACAGTGTTACACCATATAAAGTAACCGACCATATAGACACTCGTATGCATTATGTAGAAGGTGCCGGACAATTGTGTAAAATATGTTGGGATAAGATTTATGGAATTCAATAAAACTAACCGAGGATTTGGTTATATAGAATTTGAAGATTATTATGACCAAAGCTGCTCGATGCAGAACAGTAGTCTAGCAAGTCTAGATTGTATTTGGTTTGGTCTCAATGACGTCCAACCCCGAATTCTGGCATCAAAGATTATGGATGGTGGCACTGGTTGGGTTAAGTATCCAATCCCAGATGATGTATCCATTACAACTAGAATGCATTTAACCAAAGAGCAAGTAAGTGAACTATTACCTTATTTAGCATACTTTGCAAAACACGGTACATTGCCGGACTCTGAAGAGGCATTAAATAATGAGAAGCCGAATACCTAAAGATTGGACGCATGAAGCGTTGGGTGCAATAAGGGCCGGGGAATTGTCAGTAATACACGCCCCACGTTCACATGGCAAATCGGGGTACGGAATTACAGCTCGAATCATTGCAGAGTGGGCACGAAAACGAGAATGGAAATCCAAAATACCAGAAATTCGATTTGTGGATTACATTGATAAGATATGGGTATGAAAATAACCCCAGGTGGAAAACACATTAAACACCATGTTACGCTACGGATTACATTAAAGAATCCAGCATGGAAATCAAAAATACCGAGGAAAAAATCCTCGGATGAACATTACGATTGGTTAAGATATGCAACAAGAAAAAATACCAGACCTCACACTAACTAAAAAGGATTTTAAAATCCGATGGTTTTCTGGGTCCGGTGCAGGTGGACAACACCGTAATAAATCAAGCAATTGTTGTGAGATTACCCATATTGAAAGTGGGATTACACAGCGATGTACATCATACAAATCACGCGTGATGAATCAAAAAGAGGCGTTCACCGATCTGTGCAATAAGCCGGAATTCAAATTGTGGATGTCTAAAAAGATGGGAACCTATGTGGAACCCCTTAGAAATAATGAAGTAGTTAGAAATTACAATTACCCCAGAAATGAAGTATTAGATAAACGGACTGGCAAGAAATATAAGCTAGACAAAATCTTAAAGGGTGAATTGGATCGAATCAGAAAAGAATATAGATAAGGAAATGTTATGAAATTACAACCAATTAAAAATAGAGTATTAGTAAAAATTGAGCAACCAGAAGATGTAACCAAGTCTGGGCTTATTATCCCACAGACCGCACAGCAGAAAACCGATCGTGGAGAAGTCATTGCAATTGGAACGGAAATTGATTTTGATGTTTTAAAAGCCGGTGACATAGTTGTGTATGAAAAATTCAAGGGAACCGAATTAACCATTGAGAATGTTAAACATATCATTCTGCATGAAGATGACATTATTGCCAAAGAGGCCTAAATGCACCCAGAGGAAAACCGACTCCAATATTACATAAGGTTTGATGGGATTGTATTCGCGGGTCCGTATAAGTCAGTGGGGAACTTCCACTATAAAAATGTAAATACAGATGTATTCTGCAGTTCGAGTATCCCCAAGTATTGTGTAGAAATTACACCAATACAAGCATCGGAACATTTGATGTATCTGGGTGAAATATTGGAACAAGAAGAATCTGCATGGGATGAACCAGATTATGAAATGCCATTCTAGGAGAAAATATGTGGTACAATGAATTAGATAAAATGGATGGTGCTGAAGCTTGTTATCAGATAATCAGCAAATGTGACGATTGGATGCTTGCCGGAGAATGGGATAAATTGGACACCATGCTTGAGGAATTAGATTTAACAGATTTAAATACGACAGCGGCGATGGCGTTCATACGAATAACATCATCGGCATCACACAAGCTCCCCTGTTGGATTCCAGCTAGGGACAAGTTATATGAACATCTCAAAAAGGGTTATGGGAATCGGGCCGATAATATCATGTGCGGATTAATGGATAAATAATATGATTAGTATAGAAGAATTCATCCGACAAGTAAAAGAAGATATTGATGGTTTCGAAGATAACCTATCAGGGATTGAACGGAATGCTACAAAATATTTCATTGAATGGTGGAACGAGTTTTCGGATTTCATGGAAATAGAATCTGAAAATGCTGGGTACGATTATCCAGATGATGAAGAATTGCCAGTGCCCATTCCAGTCAGTGCTCTTGAAGAAGAAAAGGAACCAATTGAAATACCATCGGATAATTTAGTTGACATTGAAATTATAAATGACAGCGATACTAGTTGGCACGTATTGTACAAAGGGCAACATTTCTACCATCCAACCCCAGAACAATCTGGTGCCAAACTAAAGTATTTCGCTAAAGAAAATGGTGGGTTCTTTTTAGGCATGGGCCCATTTTGTCTCATGACTGGAGCCGACGCAACTGGCAAATTTGATGAGGCCGCAGAAAAAATAAAACAAACATCTGGATGTAATTATTTCACCAAGGGTACGAAGGATGGATCAAAAACATTCGAGCTCGGGATACTACTATTCAGTATAAAGGAATTCAATAATGAGTAATGCAAATTATGAAACTGTAATAGAAGATATTGAGAAGTTGCATGAAATAGACGAATTGCTCAGACAAGCTTTGGGTGAAGAATTATGGGACAAAACTACTATGGTAGAAGGTGTAGAAATTTTATGTGAGGTTATGAGAATATTGCCGGCTAGGGAATTACTTATAGACCAATGTACACCCCAATATATAAAAGATTTTAATGACGAGTAAAGGAGAAATAAAATGAGTGACAATAACAACAGTGGGGGGCATAGGATTCTTAGGCCTCTTAACAGTACTATTTATAGGTCTTAAATTGACCGGATATATCGCGTGGTCTTGGTTTTGGGTATTATCCCCAATAGCTATACCAGTTACAATATTATTGGTATTTGTGGCGATAGCATTTTTAATATCACTAGCTAACTAAATGTCCAGCTGGATAGTAACCGAGTGGAACAAGGTTCCTTGTGCATTCGAAGGTCAGGTAGAAATCTTGACTTCCTATCACGGTGAGGAACATGTTGGTAAAATTTACACAGCGGAATCTCGGACAGCCAATGTCGGGTCTAGTATGTTATTTGTACATTTCCCAGCTGGGAAGAAACGGCTTAGATGGGATGAAGTAAAAGTTATATAAGGACAATATCATGGAACCGAGATTTAACTCACTTGTAAAATTTGACAGGGCGGATATCCCCGATGAAATTTGGGAAACGCATTACAAGGAAAAGTTTGAGAATAAACATTTTATCTATCTAGGTGAAATCCCCAATATGGAATCCCACTGCACTCTTTTGGAAGTGTGCACTGGTGAATTTTTAGTGGGGTATCATACCAACGACTTCATAGAATTAACAGACGAGGAAACATAAAAATTACTATAATAACGAAGATTACGCGATTTAACGCTTGACTTTGTCAATATAATCTTGTATATTGCAGTACGAAAATAGAGGAATATCAGTGGATTATACAATTAGAGTTACTATAAATGATGGTTTTAGCAGCCATGGGAGCGATTATAAGACAAATGGACAGATATCTGTCCAGGAAATCGAACGCCTTATAGGAAAATATATAGACAAACACGCTCCGGCATCAGCTCCCAATGAAAATAGGGCCACTAAGGAATATCCAAATCTAGTTGTCCAACTTGTGGAACGGATTGAAGCGTTGGAAAAATGGCGTGATAGCATGGAAATGGAACAAGATGACAATATTTAAAGACTCCGAAATGAAGCGAGAAATCTATTGGATAGAAGCCAAATTCTACAGTCGCTTTAAAGAAAACAATTACAAACCTAAAGCTTGGGAATACTGGGAATACTGGAAAGGTTACTCGTCCAGAGAATCAATGGAAATGGCCTTTTCGCAGTTGCAATACAAATCAGTATGGCAGTTCCGCATGTGTTCAATAGAGGGTGAAGCTACATTTAGTGAACCCAGCAAATTAGAAGAATATGAATTCCCAGAAAATAAGGAGGATTATGATGGCTTCAGTTAATAACATTCCAGAAGATATTATGGCGGTACTCAAAGAGTATGCCAAACGAGACGATCAATACATCAACCCCAACTTCCTGTCCGATGTGGCCACGTTGTTGGAGCAATACTACCAATTGGAGGATGACGATGTCGATAAGTGGATACAAGACACATACAGTAGGTGATAGTGGGCACTTCAAAGAGACGTGCAAAAAATGTCTCACCCTAGTAAGTCAATGCAGATGCTTCACCAAATACAAGGAAAATACTTGGGTGATTTGTGATAAGTGCAAATTGGAAGAGGAAGATAAAATGACCATTGATGAAGCAATTGAGCATTGTGAAGAAAAAACATGTGATACAGCATGTGGCGTGGAACATGATCAATTGGGGGAATGGTTAAAAGAATTAAAAGAATTAAGAAAATTGGACAATCCCCATGCACAAATAGCGGAAGGGCTGAAAACATTGTCATATCAAAAAGAACTAGGTTCAATCTATGGTAGAATAATGATGTCCCTTGATGTTAAACCAAGCTTGTCAAAAAAGATTATTGCCGAGCTTCTCGATATCTGTGATAATAAGGAAAAAACAAATGGATAGATATACAGTGGGCAACAAAAACGTATTGGTAATTGGAGACAACGATTCCTCAGATTCAAAGTTACGAAGTCGGTATTTTGACTATGACATTGTTATGGCGTCACGTGCACAACTTGAGAAATTCTGGCCGGCCATGCGAGCAGGTATGGTGGATCAAGACGATAAAGTAATTCACTTTGTCCTTGGACAACTACCAGAGGGATGCTTGGGCGGTAATACAATGACCACAAAATTACAATGGATTAGGAATTGCAAAGAATTTCCTGAACAAACTGATTTTAATACTTACACACGGGAAGAGTACGGTGCATAATGGATCAAAGATTTGTACATATTAAGACAACCAAGAGGCCCAAACGGACCAATGTAAAATGGGTAGAAACAAAAAGTTACTATTCAGTTTATCAATGTCCCAGCTGTCACACTGAATATCATGGTGGAGTAGGCAGGTCAGTAACCCGCTTCACATGTGACTGTGGACAAGAATTGATTGTTAATAAATAATGAATGAATTGCATAAACTTGAGATTGTAATCAAGCGTGGCAACTGGGAACATAATTTTGATATGTCCTATATTAATGATGTGTCACCACGGGAAATGGTGGCGATACTATCCGATGCTTTGGGAGGAGAATTCTCCCATAATAGTAATACGGAACGATACAAAAAAAGTCTGGCCAATAATGAAGGTCTTCAACCGGCTGATCGGCTTGAATTGATTGAGGCGAGACTAATGGAATTATTAAAATGGAAAGACGAAATGGAATTGGAGCAAGAGAATGATTAATCAAAGATTAAGAGAAATTAAAGAAATAGTAAAATACACCGAAACTGAAATTCAGGGGAAACCTGGTGGTGCAGAATGGTATGGCACGGTCAAGCGGTTACTTGATACGATCCATGAACTGATTAAAGAAATTGAAAGTATTAATAGCTAATGAGTGTTTGGAATAATTTCAGTCTGACTGAAAAAGAAGTATATCCAATTACAGTAACATTTGATGATCACTTGAGTGTGCCCCTTGTAGTGGAATATCTAACCGATGGAACATGGGCACTATCCGATGCATCACGACGCTTAGAAAAAATGTACGGAGTAGTTGGTACAGAACAGGATGACCAAAAAACAGCTGTTACAGCAACTGGAGCTCCAAAAGGATCGGACAGGGAACGGATTAAGATTCTGGAAGCACAGATGAACGATGTACTAGAATTTGTAGAAGCACTGGAACAGGACGATGAATCTTAGAGAGCAGTTCACCAAAATTGTTATAATGCCAACAAGGGCAGATTTTGACAATGATGGTATATATGTTATAGCAAAAGCGAATTGGAACGAATCATATTTCTTGTGGTGTGAATCTCAACTGATCGCATTAAAGCTGAAAGTGAATCAATCGCCAGTAGTGCATTGTGACGACCCTGACGACATTTACGCACACATAGAACGTGGAGCGTTTTCAGGAAGCAACCAAATCAGACTTGTAGAAATAGAGGACGGTGAATAAATGACCATTTACGAATATGAAATCACAATTAAGGACCCCCACGGCTTAGAAGTAGTGTATCAATTCGATACACATGGACATTGTTGCCACTCAGGTTTTGTAGATACCCTTCAGGAATACGCAGGGGTAGAACCATCGGTTCTTGAATCCAACATACCAAACGGGGTGGGCATATCGGATTTGGATGAATCCAAAGCAGATAATTACTCCCTACACCAACGGATTATCCAACTAGAATCGGACATAAACGAATTAAAACAATTTAAAAAGGACCTAATAATGGGGGACGACAATGGGTAATTATGACATTGTAATCGTGATAGACGGTGAGCGCTTTATATTCCCCCAAACCCCCGGTTCATTTTCCATAATGGACGCGGTCAACGCTCTCGAGGATATGTATGACGTCAAAGCTACACACGAAAAAAGGGGGTCAGAAAGTTCCCACCGCCCCCACCAAAAAAGGTCTCAGCGGCCCCACCAAAAAAGGTCTCAGCGGCCCCACCAAAAAAGATTGGAATATCCACCATATTCGACGGGCTAACCGCAGTGGAATCCCAAATAAAACAATTACAACAATTCAATAAGGAACTGGTAGTGGAGGACGACAATGGCTAACATAACAGATGATAAAATACAAGAGTTAATCGAAATAGTATCTCATCATGAAATCTCTGTCAGAGAGCGTAACATTAGGATACAAGATTGGGTGGCTGGCACTAAAGCCCAAACATCAGAGGAGTATCTCTATGAAGATATTGACGACTTTGAGAGTTCATCGGGACTTACAGTATCAGAGGCATTTAAGATGGGCTGTCACGGATTAAAGCATTCTTTGTCCGTGAGGATGATTAGCAATGGATGACATGACTATAGTAATACATGGATTTGAATATACCTTTGCAAAAGGCGGAAACCATTCGCCCGACGAGATATCCAAACACATTGGCCAACTTATGAATTGCAAACCCCAACTTCAGGGTACGGCCGGTAATCCAAAAAAAGAGGTATCCCCACTCAAACGAATCGACACTCTGGAAGCTCAAATGCAAGACGTTCTGAATATCCTTTCAGCCGTTGATTATGAGGACGATTAGTAGGTGTATTGCAATCGGCACGTCACTAAACCGGACACATGCGACGATACTTTCGAAATGGCGTGCATGGCTTGTACTGTACCAGGTGCCCAGCCTGCAAGTGAAATACGATTGGGCCACCATTCAATCGAATCTCATTTACAACCTACCCACATGAATCAACAATACACATGGAAACAAATAGAAGATGCAATCAAACAACAAGGAACGCCCCGTATGGCAAAAATAAATAATATATACGAGCTATCATTAAATGTACAAGAGGCCGATCTGCTGAAGAGTATATTGGTATCAGCCACCGAATCATTTGACACAGCTGATATGAATGTACTGAAAGAGATTATCGAAATATTACCATATTCCGATATTGACGATGACAACTCATACGATGTGGCTCAAGCCAAGCTGGAGCGCACCAATAAGTCTAGTGCAACCCATGGGGGCTCGGATTATGTATTTAACACCGACAAATGGGAAAAACCCAATCGGCCGAAGCGACAAACATTTGATGCGAACAACGGCGGCTGGCAAACCCCCGATGAGGATGCATCTTTGAATGATGTGTTTTCCAAGAGCTGAGAAGAAATTAATAATGCGAGACTTGCTGATAACTAATACGGGCCGCGACCCATATAATTGTATATGTTTCGCTACTGGGAAAAGCACGAGCGGCTCGAGCACCAGTTAAAGCGAGTTTTAAGTATGCGCGCGCGACATTGCAACGAGTAACTCCCCCGCCGCCGCTAAGAGTTTTATGTTTTTGGGAGTTTAAGCTAAACGGGCTGTTTTAAGTCCATCAAGGAG
>Ga0075116_10000061_pt1 | contig 45327 bp, 59 predicted proteins | sample AntAceMetag02UKC_FD_69786 | JGI IMG/M metagenome (GOLD analysis project Ga0075116, IMG submission 69786) | Saline lake microbial communities from Ace Lake, Antarctica- Antarctic Ace Lake Metagenome 02UKC | ecosystem: Environmental > Aquatic > Non-marine Saline and Alkaline > Saline | place...
TGTAAGTGTAACACTGGTAGGAGCATCGGGAGCTGCAGGAGGTTCTGTAAAATAAACTGTCAATCTTACATGGTCAACAGCACAACTCCCTCTATTTCCATTTATAGCAACAGCCATAGCAACACCGAAATCATTCGCCTCAACTTCTGCTTCTGAAAGAGTAAGTCCCCATAATTCAGTAGCACCACCAAATACTTGGTATGCGTCTAAATCATCTCCATTATTCCATGAGTCATCAGATGCGTGTTCATCACCAGCCACACTTCCGTTCTCAATTAATTTAACTGAATTAAAGGAACAATCAACATCATTAATAAGAGATGTATCATATTCTGCTACCACTCCCACAATCGTAGCACCATTAGTTATAGTAAAACTAAAGGTGTCAGCTGTAATATAATATGAAGTGGCGTTTCCTGTCGTGGCACCAGCATCAGTATCATTTTGAGTTTTAATATTATCTGGATTTGTCCAACTGTATGTTCCAACAGTTTGGTCTTCGCCTATGTTAGTAGAACTGTTCGGACCATCAGAAGGGTCAATAGTTTTCATATCGCCTATCTCATATCCTGCTTGTTCATAGTCCATAGCAAAATAAATGGTATGAGAATCGCCAGCTCCGCCAAGTAATGAAGCATCAACAGTTTCCTTCTCTAATATATATCCCTGTTTAGTAATAGCATCGTTAAAGTCTACATGAACCTTATCGGCATATAAAATGTTATCTACATAAGTTAGTGCCTGATTAGATGTACAAGTAACACCAAAAGTTTCATCAAAGCTAGTAATTTTGTGATTGATTAGAAACTCTCTACCATCATAGTCAGTTGAGATTGTATCTTTTTCTGCAAGTTCAATAAGAGCATCAGTCTTACTATTTTTCTTAACTGGAGCACAAGTAATGTTATTACCCTCCCATTCAATAACTGTATTTTCACCATCAGCTCTCATAGTTACGCCATCATCAAAGCTAACATACTCTCCATTTTTCATGTAGTTAGTTTCAGGGGTTTGTCCGAATATACCACCCTCATATTCAACTGTGGTAGTAAACTCAGTACGAACTGCGGCTACTTTAGCAACTTCTAAATCAGCACCAATGTTCTGTTCTACTTTTTCTTTCTTTAAACTAATACCAAGCACTATCACAACGACAGTTGCTACCAATAAGACGATTAGATGTACTTTTTTAAAGATGTTCATATTAATCTATAGTATAATTTAATTGTAGATTGAAGTTAGTCATCTGATTTGTTTCTGCAGTTATAATGTCTACCCATACAGCTTCACCTTTAGCTATTGTAGCGTCATTAAATCCAGTGCTAAATGTTTCAGGAGTGGTAGAAGCAGAAGCTGTCATAGTCTGAGCTGATGTGAATAGATTAGTAGAACCCTTTAAACTAACATTATGGATTACATTAAATGTAGCACCAGAGTCTAAAAACTTTTCAGATGTAGATGCTGTCTGATAACTAACTACGGTCTCTCCCACAGTAAGGTCATAAGGAGCTATCCAGTTAAACCTGTAGAAGTCATCAGTTGAAGTGGCATCCGCTAAAGCAAATGTCTTAGTGGTTGTAGCGGCTCTCATGTCAGCACCTTCTAAGAAGTTACCAGTTCCAGCAACTATGTCGTTACTGATAGTATTGGTAGTACAAGTAATGTTTGTGCCACCAACCGCTTTATCACATAGGTCTCCACCAATTGTGCTAAAGGTAGTAACCGGTGTTCTAGCACCTAATCTACCAGTTTGTGTAAAACTATAACCAACCCAACCAGCAAGGCAAACTACGACTAGGACTGCGCATGCTATTGAGATTGAAATTTCTTTTTTTGTAAGCATATATTTTATTTAATTTAATTCTCTTATTAATAAATCGCAATTTGTAAATTGTGGAGTGGCAGAACTTCTATTGATTATCTTCTCTGCTACAATAGTTGGGGCTTCTGAGGTGCATTGTAATTTTCCAGCATCTATTAAAACTATTTGCGCATCTATGTAAGTGTCTGTGCTTAACCAGCAATCATCGCTTATATACCAATCTCCTGTGGCTGGTGGAGTGCATGAGTCAGTTGGTTCTTCAGTAGTATAGGTAGCATATATAGATACTTTATTGTCAACACCAACGGCTCCACCCCAAGGATTTGGAACGGAACCATAAACACCAGCATCCCCATCTCTCCTTTCCTGATCCGTGGAACCAGCATCATAAGAAATTCTAGCAGTAGTTTCATTCGCATAGCCTATCCAATAATCACCTGAATTAAGAAAAACCGTAGATGCAAAAGTAAGATCGTTCCACTGACTTGCGGCAGGCAATAGTGTCTCAGAACCAACACCTTGTAACGCATCTGGGCCAGAATTATCGTCATAAATAACAGCTTTATGATTAGACGACCCACTCCACCCACCTAAATATTTTGTTATTTTACTAACATAACCATTTTCTGATAATGTGAATTTACAAACACTTATATGTTCAAAGGCTAATGCTGCGCTACTTCCACCAATAGTAGTATACCCAAACGTTGGGTCAACGCTTACTGGATAGACTGCATTGTCTAGCCAGTCTCTATCTACCTCAATTATCAATGTGCCACCAGTTACATTCAATTCTCCCCATATCCATTTGCCATCGTTGTCTGTAATCTTCGGTCTGTATATATGAAATAACTTACCCGTTTGATAATTTGTTTTTCCTACAATATGGTCTTGCTTTTCTTTATGATAAACTGCATAACTCCCTATAATATTCTCTGGTCTCTCGTTTCCTTTATCTATTTCAGCTTGTGTTAATGCTGGCTGATAGAAAAAGTCTAAATCTTCCCATTGTCTCATTTTCCAAGTAAATACATTATGATCTGGCATCTCTTTTAGTATCAATTCGTATTCAAATCCATCATCAACTGTGTAAAAGTGAAACTCCTTTTTACCATCTAGACTCTTTGATACAACTTTATTACCGACATTACTAGCATTGTCTTCTACCAAATCTTCGACATAAACTTCCAAACTCTCCTCACCATTCCATCTATCTAATTTAGCTTCTGGTTTAAACTTTTCACCTGCTCCTAGTAGTCCATCAACTCCCACTCCACCAATAGTTACTTTATCTTCACCGACATTAAACTCTTTATGCGTAACATCTCCTGCACCAAGTTCCGCCTGACATCCAGTCAGAACCAGTGCCAACAATATAATTGTAATTATCTTTTTCATATTTATTCATCTGGGCATACTCCGAAAGACATATTTGGAGTAGTGGTTGAATTATCCTCAAACATACAATAACCATTGGGTAGTCTAAACAATCCTGCGGTAGAGGTAGCTGTGCTTGAACTGTTAGTGCTATAAACATCTCCTGTTACCAGAGCATCGGCTATTACACTTAAATCTCCACCAATATATGCTGTGTCTGTAGTTGTGGCTGAGTTCATGCTAACACCACCTGTGGTTATATCATCAGCATCATTTACTAAGAAAGCGTCATCTACATCAATAGCATCTCCATTTAAGGTTATGTTAGTGCCACCAGTAGCATTGGTATTATCTGAGAAATCCCATACATAACTTGTAGTCGGTCTTGTGGTTGAAGCATTGAGCCAGTAATCAAGTGATGATGTAGCAGACAACCAACCGCCAGAATAATCTGATGTTCCAGTAAAAATATAATCTCCTGCTGAACTATCTCCTGCTAAAAGCAAGAAAGCATCGTCTACATTCAATGTATCGTCATCTAGGGTAATATTAGTTCCATCAACTAAATTAGTATCAGTTGATATATCAATGTTTCCATTCCAATCTCCCCAACCAAACGCTGTGTCCCAATTTGTAGAGTTATCTGTAAACCCACTTAGGGTTGTTGTAGCGTTATATGAGGCATCAAATCTAGTTTCTGTGTAATAGTAATTAGTTGAACCTTCAGCAAGAGCATCCGTGGTAGTAGTTTCCCACTCAGATTGTAATAAGTAACCAACAAGTGCATGGTCTCCCCAGTCATAAGCTGTCTGTGAGTTTGTTAAAATTGTAGCTAGTGTACTTGAAGCCCATGTGTCAGCCCAGCCTCTTGCCTGTGTATAAAATAGATTAGATCCCTCTATTAAATTGTCTGTGTTTATAGCAAGTGTAGAAGTTGCAGTATCATTCCAGTTGCTTCCATCCCAAGATAGCAATCCACCATAAGCAAGTGTTGTTGTAGACACATCACCAATCTCACCAAGTGTCTTAGTTGAAAGCCAGAAGTCGCTTGTTGATGTAGCAAACGCACCACCACCAGCAGGAGTTCCACAAGTTAGTGTGCCATCATCGGCTATGTCTGATACATAATCACCAGCAGAACAGGCAGCTCCCCAGTAAGATGTAAGACTACCAGTTAAATCTAAGAACCCGCCAACATAAACTGAATCAGTAGTTGTAGCACTATTGGCTGTAAGTCCAGCACTAAAATCCCATAGAGCAGTTACACTTTCAGCTTGAGCCAATGCTCCATATTGAGGATGGTCATCATCTGTTAGTCCTGCTAAGTTTCCATGGTCTGATGCTTGAGCAGCAGTAAAGGTAGTAGTAAATACACTCTGTACTTGTACTGGTCCGTCAATTCCTTGTTGGATAATTATTCTACCAATTATAATCCCACCCTTATACCAGATAGATGGGAAGGTGCTTGGTATTTCTTCATTTTCTGCTGCAGCTGAGGTTGAATAAGTGGCTTGAGGATATGTTAAAGCAATTTTATCACTTGCCACATTTACCCATACCCAGATAACAGCATATTTATTGCTTGGTATATTTTGTAATGTTCCAGAATTATCATCATAGAGTAATACACTCCACTTAGTTTCATCGGAGTTTTCTGTCCAAGTAGCACCTCCAGCATTTCTATAATAATAATCAAAAGTTTCTCCTTCGTTAAAAGCAGCTAATTCAAATTCATTTGTTCTGCCCCATAATGTTCCTGCTGTCATTGTCGGACTACTTGTTGCGGCATAACCTAGTATTAAACCACCAACTTCTTTATCTCTGGCTAGATGTCCAGCAATACCCTCTGATTTTTCAATCATATTAGTTAACCCATCACTAACCCACCAAGGATTGCTTAAAATATAAATCTCATCACCTTGATTAATAGCATGTCCTAAAGGAAACTCTGTATCTAAATCCCAGTCTTCAGTTAGTGTTGAATAAATTTCTGGTGAACCACCATTATAACGAACACCAAAATAAAGGATTGAGTTAGTTGCTATATCTATTGTAGAGGAAGCATTCCAATCAATAAATTTAACCTGACTAATATCATCATCGGCTATTCTAATAAATCCAGTACCAGCAGCCACATCTACTGTTGTGCCACCTCCAGCGGTGATAGCTCCACCAGTAGCCCTACCTGCTGACATAGATAAATTCCACCAGTCGTTTACAGAACTATAAGTAGCATCCATTCCATTCATTGAATCAATGGTAGCATCACCATTTATGTATAATTCTGTACCAGTAGCATTTGTAAAATGAAATTCATCAGATGTTCCATTGGCAGTATAAGAATCAGTGCTTGTGGCTGCCCCACCATCTGTTGTAAATCCGTTATAAGAAAGCTCTGAACCAGTTAAAGTCCAGTAGTTGAAGTAAGCTGGTAGAGTGGTCGAAGCACTTATATAATCTGATACTCTTGCATCTGTGTAATATAGATTAGTACCCTCTGTTAAATCGGTGGTACTTTTGCCACTAAATGAAGTATCAAATCTCCCTTCGGTATAATAAAAGTTTGTTGACCCCTCTGCCAGTGCGTCAGTCGTAGTAGTCTCCCACTCGCTTTGTAAAAGATAACCAGCGACAGAGTGGTCGCCCCAGCCGAAAGCAGTATCCCAGTCAGTAGAATTGTTTGTAAATCCATTAAGGGTTGTGGTTGCATTATATGAAGAATCAAATCTTGTATCGGTATAATAATAGTTTGTTGAACCCTCGGCCAACGCATCAGTTGTAGTTGCTTCCCAATCACTTTGTAAAAGATAACCTCCCAGTGCATGATCACCCCAACCATAGGCGGTATCCCAGTTTGATATGTTTAGATTATTTCCAATTACACTACCGGTTGTAGTAGAATTACCATTTATATAAGTATCACCTTGAACTTCAAGTTTTGCATCAGTAGAAGTTGATGTGGCGCCAAGCAATAAATCATCAGTAGTGGTTGTCATTCTAAGTAAATTAATCCCATTCCATGACCAACCTATACTAGCACTACCACCACCACCTCCACTGATATCTGACCAATCAGAAATATATGTTCCATTTAATCCAAGTGTTGTATTAACATACATACTTGTAGTTGTGGCATTTTCACCCTGAACAGTCTTATCTAACTCCTTAGTGAAAGGATTTAATTCATAACTAGCAAAAGCAGGCGCACCAATTGTTAGTGCAAATACTGATGATAATAATAGAATTAAAATTTTTCTCATATTAAAATACTTGGTCAAAAAAATCATAAGATAAAGCAGCTCTATTAGTCCAATTAGTAGAGTAATCACTAGCACCCTTAACAAATTTAACATCAGTAGAAGAAATTTGTTGAATATACCAGTTACCATCACTGTCTAAAAAGCCATAGTAACTATCACCAGTGGGATTGTTTTCAATATTTGCTGATTCATATTGAACCAACAGACTGGCAAAGTTTTCTACTACATTGCCACTACTATCTACGACACTTGTCCTTGATGTTGTTCGTCCCATATTATTTTAGTCTTATACTAATATCTTTTTTTATAGCCTTTTGTTGGATATCATCTGCGGCGGTGTCCATTCTTTTTTTCATGCTTATTAATTCATCATGAAACATTTGATTCTCTTCTTCCTTTTCTTTGAGTTCATTCAATTTAGTATTGGTCTCTTCAATAACTTTCAATTTCTTAACTTCTAATTTCTCTAAATCTTTAATAGCCTTCTCTTGATTATTTTTCGCTGCAATAATTTCATTACCAATGAAAGCAATCTGTTCGTTGAGTGACTTAATCTTTGATTCTTGATTATCAATAGTATCTTTGTTATCTGAAATTTTAGTGTGAGATTCATCAAACTCTTTTTTACAATCAGTCAATGCTTTCTGAATTTTAGAGTTACCACTTTTCAAAGTTTCAGATTCTTTAGCTAATTCCTGTATGGATTTATCAAGTTGATCGGTAACTTGCTGACCTTGACTTTGAATTTTACTAATACTATCTGTTCCTTTTCTTTCTGCTTCTTTATATTGAACATTAAGTTCAGAAATTTTATCACTCAATGAAAGAGCCTGAGCTTTTAACATTATAATATTCTCTTTCAATTTAGATTCTTGGTCTGACATATCATTAAAACCAGCCTTGAGTGTTGCGTTTTTATCAGCCAACACTTCACTCAAATCTTTTTGGTCATCTACTTTTTCATCGAGTGATTTTAACTCTACTCTTTTGTCAACTAACCATTGGTCTGCACTTTTAGTAGAACCTAAAATAGTATCAAGTTCTTGCTTTGCAGAATTAATACTTTGATTAATTTCTTTTTGCTTCGATGATTCTTTCACTGAAGTATTTAATTTAGCTCTTGACATAAAAATTTTTAATTAATCAAGGTATCCTCTAACTTGAACTAAAGTTGTGCTAGTACCAGCTGTACCAGAAATTATAATGTTCATCCAATCAAGCGCATCTACGTTCATAACATATAACTTAATTACGTCTGCTCCACTTACAACCACACCAGTATCACCGGCTATTGGAGATTGTGAATTTAGAGGTACTACACCAATGTAATCCCACAGATTAGTTGAAGTTGCGGCTGCACTAAAGTCTGGAGATGTATTACCCACAGCTCCTTGAAATTTAATTGTAAGACCTTCACCACCGGCAACACCCAAAGTAGCTAATTGAATATTGATGTGACGAAAATCCTTCACCCTTTGAGCAGCACCAACACCATTTGCTGTGGTGGTATTAAACACTACTGTGTTCGGGGAATATCTTCTTGCTCCCATAAATTTGTTTTAATGAGTTATTTAGCTATCTTAGACCCCATAAAGGGTCTAAGGAGATAAACAACTTTAGTCTGCGACTAAATATTCTGCCATTAGACAGGCAATGTTTTCGTTGATTGAATCAACATAAACACTTTGTGTGCATTCTAATGTAGCCCAACCATCAGCAGCAATTGTATCTACATCCGTATCTATTCCTAATAGATTCGTACCAGCTCCAGCTGCAACAGTCATTACTGCAGTTGTGCTAGCATTATGCATTGTCCAACTTCTTGTGCTTCCGATTGATGGTAACAGAGTCATCATTGTACTTGTAGCAGGCATAGTATAGGTGATATTAGCAGCACCTGTATGGTCAAAATCAAGATAGCTATAAGTTGCGATGTCTGCTGAAACCAATGTGTAAGTAGCAGCGTCTGTGGTAGTAGAATTATACGCACCGCCACCAGTAACCACTATTCCAATAGTAGCATCACCAGTTATAGTAGTAGCACCAGTCAAAGTAGTAGCGCCGGTTACATTAAGTGCTCCGCCAACATTCCAATCATCTTCAGTGGTTCCACCGAATATACCGATTGTCCGTTCTTGGAGATATCCAAGACCAGCCATGAAAGCATCTGCATTATTAAGTGCTGATGCTAGTTCGGTTAATTCTGCAACCTCACTTTTGGCTTGTTGAGCTTCACCAATTCTGATGATGCCGAAGACACCAACTACACCAGTGAACAAAACCATTACTGCTAAAGCTGAAATTAATATTCTTTTTCTCATATTATTTTTTATTTATTTCTTTTTAGCAGGTAATGCTTTTTTCTTTTCTTCCTTCAATTTCAGTTCTTCAACTAAATCTTGAGGAACGACGTATTCATTGCCGTCATTCGCTTTGAAGATTGTTACCTCTTCTCGACGAACTTCAATTTTACCATCGCATTCAAGAATTTTACCCTTGATACTATTTCTTAGTACCTGTGGGTTACTTAAATCATTACTTGACATAATTATAATTAATAATTAAATCTTTTATTTGTGTATTTCTCACCCCTGTCGTTCTTCCAGTATGTAGGATTTTTCATTTCTTCCTTCCATTCCTTCTGAGCTTCAGGATCCATGCGCTCGAACTCTCGACCTGTGATACCTTTTTGGGCAAAATAACATTTCTCGCCTTTTGATAAATCGTTGGTATCTAATTTTTTGAGTTGAGACATAGATTATTCAATTAATATTAAATAGGTTTACACTGATGTTCCGTCACCTTTAGTACCTACGATAAACTGTGCTCTAGTTAGACCGAAGTCATAAAGCGCAGTGGTTAAGAACTGCCATACAGATGATTCAAACACTTGTTCAGGGTTTTCAAATTGAATGTCCTGAGATTGTTCGATTCTGAATCCGTTCATATCCTTATTGGTCAAATTGGCCAAGAAGCAATATCTGTACTTATCACTATCTCTTGCTTCAGTTTGAGCATTATAGTCCAAGAAAGGTACTATCAAATGCTGATACTTATTAGCAAAAGTGTTTTTGTTGAAGTCTGTAGTGCCAGACTGATTGTTCATAGTTCCTAAAATCTTTTGAACTTCGTGAACTGTTGGAGCGTGACGACCAGTGATGATGTGTGTAAATTCAGCAGGAATTCCACGTCCATCGTCATCTTTGAAGCCATTACCAACTTCTTCTAAAGATTCTAAGATATCGTTAGAGATAGGAGAATGAGTAGTAGCAATTTCATTAGAGTAATTGCCAGAAGCACCATTCATGGTGTGAGAAGCTGAAATCATTGCGACTGCATCCGGAGTAGAAGTAGTTACTGTCTCACCATCAATATTAGTATAGCTTGTTGACCAAGCGTAACTAAGAAGTGAAGCGATATCTAATTCCATTCTTCGTTCAGCTGCACGACCCATAGCTCTCATCTTCTTCATAATCTCATCATACTTGTCGAACTTACGCATTTGTTTTGTAACGTCGACCTGTAAAGCAATTTCTGCTTGTGTGAAGTTCTTAGTGTAGCCCTGTTTTAAATTACCTTTGTAAGCGTCATCACCATCGTCTCGTCTTCTAGCTGTAGGAACGTCTGTTACGTTACTGTGCTCTGAAGTACGAACTGAGGTAGGGGCGATTACAGCAAGTTCATTTCTTACAGAATTAAACTCATTACGAGCTTTACTCCACTGAACTAAAGCATTTTTGCTCAGATCGAGAAAATCTGATACTGAAATCATATTAGTGTGCTTTAATTAGTTATATTAAGATTTAGCTGTCTGCGATAGCGTTATTGCCTGCATAGGTCTTCATCCATCCTTGTGCTCTAGTTGAACTAATAACTTTAGCAGCAGTAAATACTTTTGTAGTTGTATCACTTTGATCAACTGTATAAGCATTTGAAATACCATAAGAAGTACCAGGGGTAACTTCAGCGGTAGTATCAATCTCCACTAAATCGCCTGCTTGAATAACCTCCACTGTTTTAGCGCCAGTTGTAGCGTAGTCACTATCTGTAGCAGCTACTTCCTGTTTGATGATACCAAGTAGCAATACATCGTTATCATCAGCAGGATTTACTACGCCTGAAGCAAACTCAACCAGTGAGTTCTTATCAAACAATTGGGAGGCAGTCTTGGTGTATTGTACAGTGTTAGGCTTTTTTCCTGCCTTCTTTACAATACGGACATTTCTATCTGCCATATTATTATTGTCTTAATTAATTATTTTTCCTCTTGATAGACTTCCTTAACATCGTTCCCGCTCATCCTAGCTATCTCAAGTTGACGAGGAGTTAAAGTTTTATCTCCTTGTTTGTATTGATTAGCATTAGATGAACCGCCAGAAAGATCTCCAGCGTCTATCGTGCTATTGTCAGCTAACGCTTCAGACTTAGCCTTATCAGCAATACCTTTTTCGTATTCTGATGGATAAGTATTCATCGCAGCCTTCTTCAGCTTCGCAAGAACATCTTCTTTTGATGTCGCATCATTCTCGTCACCGGTAAAGGTTTCGGAAATTTTACTAAACATCGCGTCATTGTCAGCCCAAGCATTTTGTCCTACGAACTCTTTATAGGCATCTTTCATCACAGAGTCCTGATTGGCTTGACCAATACCCTGAACTTGAGTTTTGAGTTCATCGATCTCTTTCCTCAATTCAGATGTGTCTTCGCCCTCAGGTGCGTCTGCTTCTTTGGCTTTTAATTTCGCCAGCCTTTTAAGCTCAATAGAATTTTCAAAGTCTTGTGCCTTCTTTGAAACCTTCTCGAACTCCTCCTGTGAAGGTGGTGTCCATTCCGGTTCTACTGGTTCTTGCTCCACTTCCTCTTGAGTCTCGTCAGTTTTTTGAGTGGTGTCCTCAGCTACCTCCTTGGTCTCTGTTTCCACTGTTTGAGTCTCATCTTTTTTTTCATCAACTGAATCGGGTTGATCAGAGGTTTGCTCCTCTTCGTTTTTGGATTCGTTTTCCATTTGATTGTAATTATTATTTATTTTGGATGGCTAATAGCTCACCATCAGTATGTTAACTACTTTGTACGATGCTGTTTTTTAAAACCTCTCCATGCTTTCATTTGTTCATCAGGATTTGTAGTAGCATTTCGGATTGCTCTGTTGGCTGCACTACATTCTAAGATTAATCCTAGAATCATGCTCGCCCCTTTGTAAACACCGCGATTGAAATTATCTTTTTCAGGCACCTCCCAATATCCTAGAGTCTGCGCCGTCCTAAGTGACTTTAAAAGTTTCTCCATCTTGTCCGGACCCGACAGTGAGAACATGTCAAACTCTTCTTCCTCTGATAACTTTATAATTTCCCGAACATCCTTCAAGTAACTTCTGATTAACCATTTGTGAATAATTGTTTTTATCATATATTATAATAAATCTGCTTGAGGTTGAGGTTGGGCTGCTAAGCCTGACATACCTGGTCGTCCGGGTTGTCCTTTCTGTTCAGCTTGTGCCTGTTGCTCTGCAATCTGTTCATCAGTTATACCTTCCTTAATTATCTTGTCACTCTTACCAAACGCCTCAGCCAAGTCTCGTAAGTTTTGTTCCTGGTCAATTCGTGGGTTCTGAGTAGTCAACTGATTCCACGCAATATTCTTATTAATTCTTTCTGATTCACTTTCCTTAACTGAACTATTAGGTACAATCTTCACCTCTAAATCAAATTCCTTATTCATCAAATAATCTCTGGTAATTACTATCGGTTCAATAGTAGCTGTGGCAGGGTCAAATGGTTTACCGGTTTCTTTGGTTATCTGGTCAGCTAATTCCTGTGGGGCTGGGGCATCAGCCTGTGAGCCTACAATCTGAATTCTCCTGGTACCAGTCTTCTTATTAGTCAACTCCCGATTATCCATTGTTATAAACTTAAACTGCTTCTTTCCTTCATGGTCCAGTCCCGGCATGCTGTAATATTGTAAAATGTTATACATTCGCAGCCAATACTTCTGAGACATCGCGTTCTCTGTCATCTGAATAAACAATCCTGCCAACTGCGTAGCACCTTCCTGTAGTTGTTGTACTTCGAATTTTGTCTTTCGGCCTCCAGTCGGTACACCTTGAGCTTGGGCAGAGATAGAAGTCTCTTCCATTGACCGCTTAAGTAAGCTCAGGAGATTATATGCAGAAGGATCAACCGCACCTAATGTAGATTTCTCTACCTTTCCACCTGGTTCAAGCTCATAAATCTTTGAGGGTTCAAGATATCCATCGTCTAAATCAATCAATCCATTAGCAAAGATAGGAGAATTAAGCGCCATAAACATTTGATCCAACATTCCATTAAGTGAGCTGTTGTTTACATCCTGCATTGACATCAACTTATCCGGCATTGACTTGCCATACAAATAGTCTTGATGTATTGGCTCACCTATATTACACCAAATTGGTTTTCTCTTATGATTCCACGGCAGACAACCATAATACAACTCGCGGCCATTAGCCATCAAATGCATCTTGTCATCTTTCTCATCAATATACATCAACACTTGTATCTCACCTTCTTGAATATCATCTGATACACCCCATGGTAAATCTTCTGTGGTAGAACTGGTATGAGGTTTCACTTTGTCTGCACCTTCAAACCCACCAAAGGTATCCATAAACTTATCTTCAAACATCCGTCTATCCCAGAACAATCTATGAATATTATTCCAATCTGATTCCCAAATACTCTCAGGATAGATTTCGTTTAATGGAATCATCTCACCATATACATCATCCCAGGCATTGATTGTCATCTTCTTAGTCTTCTTCTCACCAGTATCAGGGTCATACTCGATAACATATTCAACTTCCCGTTTATCCTTTTTCCAACTCTCAAAGCCGAATACAGTTCCCTCGGAGAGGGTGCTGTACATTTCCCAGATTAATTTATAGTCATCATTGTTTTTAATGTTAGCGTGTTCCAACAAATCAGAATAGATTCGTCTTCGTCTAGCTATATCGTCAGGTGCGAATATTGATCGTGGATTCATGATGAGTTCAGGCTGTAGTCTGGCAGTAGCAACAATAGACAAGATAGCAATTACTTTGTTACGGGTTATAGGATCAAACACATTCTGCATCCAATCTTCTTTCCAATCAGGCTTCAGATGAAACTCGTTCATCCTATCCACACTGTCTTTTACATAGTCTAGGATATTTCTATCGCGACCTTCCTTGGAGAGAAAGCGTACATTCTGATTACGACCCTGTTCGTATTTCAGAAATTTCTGCCACATTTCATAGCTTCTCTCGTTCCTTGGTTCATTGCCATCATTTCGGTCAATGAATGTGGATTGTTTGTTTTGTTCTGGCATATAATTATAAACGCTTTAATTAAGAGTTTAACCAACAAAAAAATCCCCACTACTCCCAGCCTCCTTGCGAGGGGCTGAGTGTTGCAAGGATATTTATATTGGTTAAATAAAACAAACTCTACCAAGAGACGACTCTTGGGCAGAGTTTTAAGTTAGCTTTCTTTTGTAGAGTTCCTTCCATGAAAAGAAAGTTATTTATATTTTCCTCACTCTCAACACAAGGTTGAATGTTTATGATTAGTAAACGCGTGTTTATGATTCGTAAACATCTTACAATGAGAATGAGAGAAATATTATTTAAGTTTGTTTTTAACCGCTTCCCATAGAGCATCAGCGAGTTCTGGTTCTTTATAAAATTTATCATCGGTAGTAATTTCCAGTGTATGTATGTTGTTTCTTATAAAAGTCCAATCACCTCTTAGAAACTCTATCATCTGTCCTATAGTTGGAAGGCTGTGTGGTGACGTAGTGTCCCTAATAAATATTAATTTATTTCTACTTAACTCTAATTCATTCCACTGTTCTTTTGTTATGTGTTGTTTCATATAGTTGTTGGTAAAGTTAGTCCGTTGCTTTATCGTGCATATCTGATATTTTGTTATATAAACTGGTTAATCTGCTGGTTGGAGTTGATTCTTTTTGAGCAATTACAATTTCTTTAACAATTATCATTTTTATATTATTGTAAATATCATCTATTGTTTCCATAGTGAGAGAAATATTATCTGTATTACTGTTATACACTTAATCGCTTAGTATATCAGAATAATGATATTCTTATACAGTTAGTAAAAAGGGAGGTGGATAGTCTGCCCTTATGTGAAGGCTAACGCCTCGTCTTGGAGTCGTCATTGACTATGTAGGCTATCCACCTCTCGGTAGCTAAGCTCCTTATCGGAGCTCGGTTGTAGGTGCACTTTTGTGCGTTGGAGAAATACTCCTGTTGTGACCAGTGTGGTCAGGTGTGTGTGCGTAGCAATTAGTTGCTATCGCCAATGTCTTGACTCCTTTATTGTGTGTTCTAGAAACCAGAGTGTTTGGCATTGGAGATAACAACTAATACTTTAACTGTTTAATTATATCATTTTAGGGGTTGTTGTGTCAAAGTAAGTATTAACCTAATGTTCCAGAAGGAGATAGCTTATATGAACGTCGTTTGGTGGTTGATTTGTTTTTAAATTGATTATTATACATGAAACAGAAGTAAGTTACGGCCTCACCTATGTGGGAATACTCGTCATGTTTAGGGATATCTGATGATATATTGCCTGTTTTCGGCTTAACCAACTGCCAACCACGAAACATTTCTATGGTCAGTGAGCACTTTGGCGCAATTCTGATTTGCTTTATTAGGTTCCGTGCAGCATTTACTCTATTGACTATACGGGTTTTCTGACATTTAAAGATGATATTGTTCCGTCGTAGGATGTTAGCATTTGATGTGCCCGAGGTTAGGGACCGGTTCTCTCCTGATTGTGGATCGCCATAATGAACGCCGGCCGGATAGCCCTTGGCATCCAATATATCAAGGTAATGGAATATATCACGCCCCTCATGGTCGCCATCATTTACATATTCATCAATGATATTATAGGTTCGCTCCTTATGGTCCACCTGCCAGAATACAATAGCAGTCTGGTCTAGTCCAAAGTCCCAGCTGTAAAACATAGGAAGTTCAGGGTTGAATGTTAGTTCAGGAACGATTTGTGCTTCCTCGAACATAGGAAATACCTTACCACCCATTGATGCTTCATAGTTAATATCAAGCTCCTGAGCAATTTCTTGGAAGGATGAAGCCCTCTCCACCTCAGCATCGTACCAGGGTGAACGGGGTTTCTCTGAGTCAGGGTCTATGTACATCCGATCAGAGAATATAGGGTGTAGTGGCCAATGAAGGCGTAGGAGTGGTTGATTCTTTTTCTTAGAATTTTGGCATACAGTATAGAAATGACAGTTTGTACCACGGGTATTAGGGGTGGAGAGTGGGATACGACACTTGGTTGTTGAGCTACAGGATTGCCATGCAGCCTTATCGGTCTGTTCCCAACTAGAAAACTCATCGAAGAGAATAACTTTCCGTCTATCTGACCGGCCGAAGTTTGTATTGTTGGATTCCCCAGCTAAAGATGAGCCATGTTTAGGATGGATAAGCGCCATATTCTTATCATGTATTTTGGGGACTAAGGGAGTTATCATCCAGTCGGGGAGCATGGAGATGATGTACCTCGCTTTCACCAGCAGTGCTTTCATGTTGCCACGCTTATCAACGTTCTCTGCTTTCTGTGAGCCTACTAAACAATCCCATTGATGGAAGTGCCATCCCCATATTAGGATAGCCATCAGAAGCCAGGAAAGCCCCATTTTACGGGTTTTCTCGATAGGAAGGTCATATCCATCCTGTATGGCTCTGATGATATGGTTGGCAGCCTGTTCCTGAAAATCATATAGAAGGAATGGTATTTCCTTGTCCTCTGGGTTAGAGGCCTCAGGATCTTGGATGAAGCAAAAATTATTACAAAAGAAGTTGAAGTCTTCCTTGGCGAATTGCAGGGCTATTGCTCTATGGGTTTTGTTCTCAGGGTTGTTATTGTCTGTTGACAGGTTGATTTTCAGTCTCTCATTCAGCTTATGGGCTGTAATCTTATCCTGTTCTTCCACTGAGATTTTATTTATCTTTAGGGGCATCCGGCTGTGAGGTTGTTATTGTTTCAACGATTATTTTTTTGGGTTTAGGTTGAGGGGGAGTGGATGTTTGTTGTGGTGTTGGGATAGGTGAAGGTAATTTACCCTCTAGTAGATAGGCTTTCTTTTTCTCTGGAGTGTCGAGGGTCTTGAGGATTTCGGCTACATCAATTTGAGTGTGGGCGGTGGAGGATTGGATGTTCTCAGTTGACATGTTAGCGTTTAGACGTTGAGATTTATCGAGTGAATCACGTAGATTGTTAATGTTTCCTAACTTATCCAGCAAAAAAGAAGCAGGGATTTTATCGTCTGCCTCTTTATCCTTTAGGGTAAGGAGTAAGTCTTCAGTTACATCGTATATAAGATCTTTTAATTTTTGGATACGAGCGTTTTCCCTAGCTAAAGGAATCTCAAGCATTTGCTTTTCTATTCTAGCATTAGTCCGGGGAGATGATGAGATTATATGGGTTAGGGCGGATGGTGAGATGTTATATTTATTGGCTAAATCTTTCTTTAAGTTTTTGTTTGAAGGTTCTCCAATAACAAATTCTCTGATTATGGCTTCTTTGTCTGACTGGGTGAGGGATTTAGTTTGTAGTGTGGAGTCTTCCATAGTTGAATTATACTATATTAGAAATTGTTTGTCAAATAGTGTAATTATATTAGGATGTAATAGTGGTGTGGAATTTTTAGTCTGAATTTTTGGGCAGTTACTATAATATATAATAGGGGGCGGGTGGGTGGCTGACACTCCCCTTTACATAATGATGATTATGTATTGTAGTATGTATACTATAACATGAATAAGTATAGCTAGTCAACTATACAAGCCAGTGGTGTGCTGTGTGTCTACAATGAGGTGGGGGATATTGGCTAAATTGAGGCAATTAGAGTGTATCCTTCCATTAATGGTTAATAAGTGAAGGATTAAATGGTGTAGTGTTATGGTGTTAAGGGTGTAGTCTGTGGTGTTTAGTGTGTGTGTTAACAGCATTGGTATGTATCATTATAGCCTCATTCTGCCCCTCTAAGACATTTATAGTAATTAAATGCCCTTAGCACCCGCTCGGTCGTCCCGACCTCGCTCCCAGCGTGTATTTGCCATCAAGCCTTTATCGCTCCCAGCGTGTTTATCTTACCGCCGTTATAATTACCAGATTGATCCTTGCCCGTTTCTGCTCAATTCTTGCTAAATTACCACTTGACAAGAAAAAGCAAAATAAAAAAACAAAGTGAATCTATATATATAAATATATACAAATATATATTATAACATATTTCTTATATATATATATAATATTTTAATTTCTAATATAATAGAGTTATCGTGGAAGTAGTGTACCAAATAATAAAAAATAGCTAATTTTAACCAATTAAAAAATAAATTCTCGGTACACTACGGTACACTACGGTACACCTAAAATAGACATAAACCACCAATTATGTCAAGTAAAAAAACACCAAAAAATCTTTTTTTCATAAAGTAATATTTTAAACTTGACAATATAACCCTTTTATCCCATAATGTAGTGTACCGTAGTGTACCGTAGTGTACCGAATTATTTTTTCACTTTGCCTAAATTGAGCCAAATTAATTTTATACTATAACATAAAAAAAAGTAGTGTACCGTAGCGTGTACCGAATCACCATATTATAAAATAAAAGAATTTATCTGTCAACATTTCACCCACTTATCAACACCTTATCCCCTTATTATAACATAAACACCCTGCAACTTGTCAATAAATATCACCTATTCCGGCTCCCAACACCTCAATTTTCATTATATCCCAATATAACCCAATGAATACAGTCTATTGACATAACAATTATATTGTGATATCATTAAATCAAGTTAAGACAGAACCTTAAAACATAATAATAATTAACATAACCATAAAAGTTATGAGTAAAGAAACAGCAAGGGAAATCTATAATCATTTAAAAGCTACAAGCCAAGCATTCTGTTTTACAGAAACAGGCGAATTAGTAGCAATCGGCCAAGTAATGGAATTACTAGGCATAAAAGCATAATGCCCTGATAACCGGCTATAAACTAAACCAAAATAAGTTTATAGCCGGCAATCAGAACATTAAATAAATAACATAAACAAAAACAAATGAAAAAAGCGGAAAAAATGGCATTTGTTGAGCATAAGATTGAATTATACAATCAAATGTTTGATAAGTTGCCCGATAACTTCTTTTCAGCAGATAAAGAATACAAGCAAGGCGCGGACAAGTATTTTAAACTTATCAAAGCTGGAAGTTATAAAACCTTACCGGCTTAACGACCTCACACTGTTTATAAAAGGTTTATAGACAGTAATGAGTTCATTAAATAATAAATAACATAACCCAAAAACAAATGACCAACCCAAAAATCGCCTTAGAGCAAGCTATTGCCACAGCCATAGTCGACCACCTAGGCCTAAAATTTGGTAATATCAGTGTAGAGGACGCAACTACAATCGATAACCTTACCCAATGTCTATCAGAAGTATTAAAGAAGTATGTTAAATAATAATGAATTGACCAGTAGCATAAAATGGTTATGCTACAAAATGAGTTCATTAATAACTAACTATAAAATGTATGAGTAACACACAAGATTTTAGCGAATTCGGACAAATTGAAATCGCAGAAGCCGGAAAACTTTTAACCGCTTATGCTAGTCGTAATTTCAACAGTGAAAAGGACGACTTAGGTAACGGAATAAAAGTTGAATTTAACCCGACAAGTGGCTTAGTGTTCTTAGTTGATGAGGACTACAATGTAGCCGTCTTAACAGATGACAACAAGTTAGAAAACTTCTTTTGTTGTGGCAACTGTGGTTTAGAGGGTAACAGAAGCGACATAGCCGACGAAATGGCAGATGATAGCACTTGTAAAGAGTGTAACAAGGACGATTAAATGCTAACGGCCGGATATAACCTAAAAAGTATATCCCCCCGCTAACACTTAATAATAAATAACTAACAAAATGAAAATCAAAGAACATCAAAACGTCGGCAAAGCAAAGTATGTCGTCAGTTATTGCGACGGCACAAAACACCACGCAGACGGAAGCGACTTTTACGATATAGCAATATTCAAGAATAAAAAGCATAAAGACGTTTTTATTAAATTATTATTAATTAAATAACATAAATCTATGGAAAAATTAACAAGAGTTTTCTTTATTACTTCTAGCGAGGAAAGTAATATAGAGTTATTTGAAACGCTAGAGGGAGCAGAGAATTATCTTTCATCAGAGTTAGGTAATGAAAAAGGAGCAAGTATAGCAGTTGCCATTGTCCGGAATGCTTTTAAGGAAGAGGGCAGTTGGAATTATGACGACTTATCAGATACTTTCGATTTTATTAAAGAAATCTAAACTAAACCCTCCTTTACTACCTCCAAATGTCTTAGAACTCAAATTTGGAGGTACCATAAGGGCGATTTAACGCCTATTAACTAATAAATAATAAACCTATGAGCGAGCAATCAAACCCTAGTGAAATCGAGTATCTAAACTACCCTTGCCCACAATGCGACAGACAGGGCTTTCAGACCACAGACCATGAAAATCTTGATTGGTTCTATTGCCAATGTGGTTACAAACAAGCATGGGAGCATTATGAGCAATCAAACAAACCAAAAACAGACAAGGAGGTGAAACAAAATGACTAAAACAAAACACAACAAAACATACAATCAAGACCTAACCAAAAGACGGAAGTCTATAAGATCATGGCAAATACAAGTCGGCCTATTAGCCCTCACTCTCCTTATCACTTCTTTGCTAGGCATTAAATGGTTTAACCTACACACGGAGGAGTGGCAAGATACCTTTATCAAACCAGCCCAAGCCAACGGAGTAATGGCAACCCCAGAACTGACTATAAAGGAATATGTTTTACAAGAAGTCGAGAAAGCCGGTATCGACACTTTCAAAGTCAGAGTATTAATTGAAATGTGCGAGAATAAAGCGTGGAATCCGGACGCAAAATATGTTAACCGGCATAGTAACGGATCAGTTACAATCGATCGAGGAATTTGGATGATCAATGACTATTATCATAGCGAGGTATCAAACTTATGTGCTTATGATTATAAATGCTCAACCAAAGAAGCAATCAGAATTATCCAAGAACGAGGTTTTAAAGAATGGTCGTGTGGTGTTACATATAATCTGTAATCAACAATCAAAATACCCCCTCAATTATAACTCCCACCTTACTAGTGGGAGTTATTATCTTATCCCCAGTTTATCATTTGACAAATAAACACCAAACCTATATAATTATAAGTGAATAGTATATATATATGACAAGAGTAGAACTGATAAAATCAATCCAAGAATACTTTGTCGATCAAGAACACTTGCTTGTCGAGGATATTGTGCCTTTCATTAATGATAATCAGAACACCTTAGACTTTAAAGCCCTTGAAATATACTTTGATAACAATTATCAGTTTGAGATAAGATCTGAAACCCTAGTCAAATTCCAAATCATAACTTTCATAGTTGGTACAGACTTCTTTTGTCCGGTAAAGAGATACACCCACGAGGCCACAGCCGACATTATCTTAAACATCATAGATAAAACTAAATATCTACAACAATGCTTGTCCAACCCCTCAACAAAATAAATCAATCCCGACCCCTTGCTATCAGCACGCATATCTTCTCTCCTGAAGGTTTTAGTGTGTGCTGATAATAATGGGTCGGGTTTTTTTGTGGGAAGTTATTTTACAATCCAGTCTTAGTGACAAGCCTAGGACTGGACTGCGAATTAACTTCACATAACTAAATAATATGCTAAACTTCCTAAAACAATTTCTCCACCCCTCTTTTTTGCTAGGAGGTCGCTCCCCCCGTTGGCGCACAGTCCGCAGACAACATCTAAAGAAACACCCTAAATGCGCCTGTTGTAACACAACCAAACGACTCCAAGTCCATCACAAAACGCCTTTTCATTTAGACAAAGATTTGGAATTGTCACCGGAGAACCTTATAACCCTATGCAAACCCTGTCATTTCTTGCTAGGCCATTTAAAAAATTGGAAGTCGTACAACAAAAACATCAGACTAGACGCTGAAAGAATGTTAATTAAGATTATTAATAGACCTTAATATGAAATGTGATTACTGCGAAAAAGAGACTAAATATAGTTGTGAAGCTTACCTATTAGAAGGGGTAGTTAATATTTATGCTTGTGAAGAACATCTCGCTATGGCTGTTAATAAACAACAGAGTCTACTATTAAATGAACGAGTAACTGAAAAAACTAAGATATAAATTAATAATATGACCTACTTAGAAAAATTTGATAAAGAGTTTAATAAATTTGGTGAATGTAATCCACCACATTGCTCTAACATGGTATGGAGAGGGGACTTTGAACAACTAAAACAATTCATCACCCAAATTTTAACCCAATTTGCGAAAGAAATGGTGGGGGAGGAAATGTCATCTAATAAAAAAGACGCATATAAATATAAAAGAGATTTTCTTTATAAATTTGATTCTGGCTACAACCAACACCGCCAACACGCCATAGACATCGCTAAAAAATATAAATTAGATGTATAAACCATGTCCCACCTCAATCAAGACATAGCCGAGGGCTTTGCGCTATCGGCTACATACAAAAGGAATCTTGTATATTGTAAACAATACAAGAACTTTTATCTTTCACAAGGTGATGATCACTTTGTTAGCATGTCATCAGATGACGTGAAAGATTTAGTCTTTGATTTTATCCATACAGAATTTCCAAAAAAGAATATATCAACTAACTTTATTAAAGATATTGTCGGACTATTGAAACACCTTTGCGTCAGAAAGATAAACTTGCCGGACACAAACTATATATCTTTCAATGACTGCTACCTCAATTTACAAACATTAGAGCCGGAGGTAAAAGACCGAGAGAATAAGACAGTAATTTACAGCCAACCCTATGACTATGAATCACTCCAAACAACACCGACTCCAGTCTGGGACAATTATCTAAAGACCTCACTAGTTACAGAGTTTAATTTTAAGCCGGATGAGGAACTTAAAAGTTTGGTTCAAGAGATGTTAGGCTTCTTTCTAATAGACAATCTCAAAGGCGCTGGGGCATTTTTCTTAATTGGCACTGGGGCAAATGGTAAAAGTGTGATGACTGATGTGGTTAATAAAATGATTGGCGAGGAGTTTGTATCTGCTATGACAATCAGGTCGTTAACCCTTGATAAGTTTTCCACTGTTCATTTGATTGGTAAGAAAGTTAACATATCAAACGAAGAGGAGAGTCGTTACATGCAATCCGATACTTTCAAGGCGCTTATCACCGGTGAAATGATACAGGGGGAGAGAAAATTTGAGGATAAGGTGGAGTTTAGGCCACGCACCAAATACATTTTTGCTACAAACGATATGCCAACCTTTGATGCTCTAAACTATGGACTACAAAGACGACTTAAAATCGTACCATTCTATAAACGCTTCGAGGATAAAGATCAAGACAAAGAGTTATCAGAAAAGTTATATCAAGAAATGCCGGGAATACTTTGGTGGGCTATCGAGGGCGCACGAAGACTTATCAAACAGTGTTATGTTTTCACAGTGCCGGGTTCATCAGAAAGAGAATTGAAAGAGCTTTCACGGGACATCTCATCATCAGTTATGTTTATTGATGATCAATGTGAGGTGGATAGGACAGGAGAATTCAAGGAGAATTGGATAACCAACGCTGACATGTACGCTTATTACACTGATTGGTGTACGGAGAATGGTAAGAAACGCAAGTCTTCTAATATATTCTTAAAAGATATAATGAGAAATGTCGCAGGGGTGAAGTCTGAAAGACTATGGCGAGGTGGTAAGAACATCAGAGGTAAGAATATTTATCTCTTAAACGCCAATAACCCAGACATCATCGTCGAAGACCTCTCCCAAGATGCCTTGGATGGGATGTAATTAATTAATTACTAACTAAATAATATGACAAAAATCAAACTAGGGGACAAAGTAAAAGATCGAGTATCGGGCTTTATCGGCATAGTCACCGAAAGAATAGAATGTTTAAATGGCTGTTTAAGGTATGGACTACACGAAACAGTTGTCAAAGGACAAAAGAATGAATTTAGAACAATTGAAATTGACCAACAACAAGCGGAAAAGGTTAATGATGGTATAAATAAAAAAACTCCGACTAAGAAAACTGGCACGGGTGGTCGTTCTTTGATGGGTTCTATGATTAAATAACTATGACCACCGAAGACCAAAACAACCTAGAATACATCGAATGTCTAAAGATTGAGAAAGAGTGGAAGGAGTCACTCCCCTTTATATCTATTCGGGACTTCCCTGATGCGGTGGCGACTTGGAAAGTTGATTTAAAGAAGTGGCGCAGTCTGCGGGCTGAATTTGCTAAGGACTCCAGAGATTGTCCACCTAAGTATGATGGTTATTACACTACATTCATCGACGACATTGACGGGGTGATGATGATACTCGAAGACCTTATATTCAAATACATGCCACAGAATATCAAGTCAGACGACATGCCAAATGCCCAAGATGTCAAAGAAAGCGTTGACATAGTAGAGATAGCCCAACGCTACATGAAACTAGAACAGGTTGGCGCTGAACACAGAGGCCTTTGCCCATTCCATAATGAAAAGACTCCATCCTTTCACATCAATAAAGCCAAGCAAGTCTACCACTGCTTCGGCTGTCAGGTAAGTGGTGATGTCATTGATCTATACATGAGATTGGAGGATGTGAATTTCATAAGGGCAATTCAAGAATTGAATTCTTGAATTAAACTTATCCACAGTTTAATTAGCTTGACTTATAACTTGAGTGTGTTACAATAATACTATGAGAACACCAACAACAAGTTTAGACGCATTAATCGCTCCCATGGAATCAACTTATCAAAGTTATGATTTACTTATGGCAGTTGGTGCTATCGCAATAGTAATAATAATAACAGGTGTTTTTATATATTTTTCTAGCAGGTAATCTAATAAACAGCTTTGAATTGGTAATTGAAACGACGAGGAACCAATTATTCAGTCCAATTAGGTTTAGTAGTCGTGAGATGGGCTGTATCCTATTACCAATTCTAATTTGTTTATTAATACTTGCTGATGTTACCAGAATGACATCAGTAAGTATGAGTAAATAAATGAGGAGTTGCGGGGTATTGTGGCGGTAAACTAAATAAACGTTAGGCTGGTAATTTATAATTACCTATCTCAGTAACCACATAAAAACTGGGATCGCTCCTCAAGAGAAGTAACTAATTAACAAATTAACATAAAACAAAATGTTTGGTGAACTACACGAAAATAACAACCTTGCCAAGTACAAGAGATCAACCGGAAGGACTTGGCCGGATATGGCGCAAAAAACAGGCTTGTCAGTGCAGTCCCTTATCCGGATTGCCAAATTAGATGGTAAAGGTATCGAAGGTAAATTGATACTTAAAACCTATCTTCTTATTCGAGATGAAATAGGTGTGGATTTAATTAATAATAAATAAACTTATGACAGACGCAAAAGAGATGGAATTTACAGAGGTGAAAGCCGGTGAATTCGTTAAATGGGAGAAGGTCGGGCAAGAGGCAAAGGGCATCTTCGTAGAAGTAGAGGAACGAGAAGACAGGCTAAATGGTGGCACTCAAAAGGTATACACCTTTGAGGCAGAGGACGGCACAGACTTTCTTGTTGCCCGTAAGTCTATAGACTCCGGCATGAAGAAGATTGTTAAAGGCCAATGGGTTAAGATTGTTTACGCAGAGGATATTGAATCTAAGACTGCAGGCAACAACCCGTTTAAGCTGATTAAAGTCTATGAAGGACAGATTGATGAAGCGTGGGTAGCAAAGAACACCCCACAGGATGAAATCTCAGTAGAAACAGTTGATCCAAAGTCAGAAGACATGAAAGACTTGATGTAATCCCCTTTTACAGTTCACCTCGTTGAGGTGAGCTGAATAAAGTGAATTAATTAACAACCAACTATGTTTAACAACAACAAGGACAAAATCGAATGTTTAGAATCAAAATTAAAAAGATTGCAGGAGAAATTAGAAGATTTAGAATTGGTAGAATGTGAAGCATGTAAAACAAAACAACATAAATTTGAGGCTAGAACTGTTGAAAGTGTTTCTATAAATAAAGAGCCAATGTATACTGGCTTGTATGGTGTACCACATGAAAGCAAAAGAATAAACATAAGTACGAAATATTATTGTCCAAAATGTAAACCATCTTATGATAGAGAAGTTTTTGATAGTTCCTACTCAACTATGGAATACTTTGTTAACGAAAAAGAAGTAGACGAAAAAGGTAAACCAATTAAATAGACTCATGACCCTAACCCAAAAAAACTATTACACTAAAGAGAATAACTACATCAGTAATTCTAAGATTGGTGACTTCTTAAAAGACAAGGCTTACTTCAAAGCTAAGCATATTGACTGTACAATAGTTGAGCCATGTACACCGGCTATGAGGTTTGGGCTTATGGTAGATACCTTGCTCACTGAAGGCATAACAGTATTTAACAAAAAGTTTCAGATTAAAGTCTTGAAAAAAGACAACCCTGGTCTCTTTGCAGAGCAAGCAATGTCTGATAACATAGAGATTGTAGCCCCACAACTGATAGAAAAGACCTCAGCGCTGGTCAACGCTATATACCTCCAGGACGCATATAAAGACATAAAAGACTACGATACCCAGATAATCCTCCAACAGGACTTTAAACAGCCAATTAACGGCTTTTCAGGGCTATGTGGCATGCTAGACTTCCTTAAAATAGAGGGTACAACCGCTCATATAGTAGACTTAAAGACTTCATCCTCAGTTGATCCATTCAAATATAAATATAAGGCAGAAGACTTTGGTTACTTCCGGCAGATGGCTATGTACTCTAGCCTAGTGGCTAGTAACTTTCCTCATGTAACCGACATCACTTGCTCTCACCTAGTAGCCGAGAGTCTGGCACCCTATAGGATGAATACCTTCATCTTTGACCCTAGTAGAATGGAGTCTGAACTTATAAAACTATATGATGTTATCACCCAAGTCACCTCAGAAAAGAAATGGGCACATAATAACATAAGCTGGAAAGATGCTGAAGTTTTAAATTAACTAACAACAACCTTATGATCATGCTTCATAAAGGAGACAAGTACGAAAGACTAACGGCGGTGGGGTTTACCCGGCAGACTAAAGATGTTCTTTTCTGGGAGTTTATGTGTGAGTGTGGTAAAACAGTAGAGAGAAATATTAAATTAGTTATCAGTGGAAAGTATACTCAATGTACTGCCTGTGGTATAAGTCAAAGATCAAGAGATTATAGCAGAAGAAAATTAGAATTATATAGACAGGGTAAGAAGCTACAAAAAGAAAAGAGCACCACAGTCTATGAAAGTTTATTGAGTAAGAATGGCTTTAGTCTTTTTGTAGCCCAGAATAACATAACCAAGACCAAAGAACAAAGATGGATAGAGTTCAGAGAAAAACATCCAACCAACCAGGTAATTAATAAGAGATAGTATGCTGATTAATAAGCCCAAGAAATAAGATGACTACGGAGGGGAATCTAGTTCAAGCCATCGGCTTAAACTCGATTCTTACTTGTCAGTATCATTGCTTGGACTTATTAACCAGCATGCATGGGGAACGAAGCACACTGCTTCGTTCTATGCTGGAATAATAAATAAATAAGATTATGACAATACTTAACTTCATTAGTCAACTCATGTTATTAGTAATAATTGTCAGCATTACTATTGTTGCCATGTGGATATTACATTGGTCATTAGGAATACTAATTATAATAATGTGGACATTATTTTTTTACATCGGGCTTACCACTTCAACAAGACTAATAATAAAATAAAACTATGACAGAAGTAAAAGCACCAAGAGTGCAGACAACAAAGAGGAATATAGTAAAGGGTATCATAGCAATAGCAATAATTATCGCTGCCATTGCGGTTATCGGGGTATATTTTACATGGAGTGGGCTAATAAACAAACCACCCAAACGAGATAGGATAACCGATTTGGAACAAGCAGTAGGCAGACTACAGGCAAATACTAGAATTATAATAACAGGCACTAATGATAAGGGACAACCAGCACAACAAGAAGTAAAAATAAATGACGCTGTATATAACATAGGTAATAAACTGGGAGAAGTTTTGAAACAGGTAGAAGAGTTACAAGAGTTAAAATAGCACATTAGGGAGGTGTCTCGTGAGACTTATGGATGAAGTGCGTAACAGGACTGGGTTGTCTTCGTTGACAATCATACTACTGGCAACTGGTGGAGATCTTGGTGTCAAGAACCTCAAGAAGGTTAAGGGCATTAACACGAAGTATGTCCAAACTGGCACAATTCCACAGTTCGTTGTGGACTACTGCCGAGAAAGGCTGAAATGATGGTGAAGAAGACGAAGAAAGAGAAGTTGGCAGATACATATCTCCAACTGTTGAGGGACACAGCAAGGATGCTGGGTCTCACCGAAACCCAAACCGTTTATGTTGCTACTGGATTCTTCTGGGGCAACAGAAAGGGAAGGAAGAAAATCGCCAAGATTGCGTGTCGTCTCATCATCAACAGGCAAGACTTCAAGTATTGTACTTGGGTTGAGAGCTTCTGCCTTGATTGCCTCGCTGGTAGAGTTGATGACAGAGTCATCAGGTCATGCGACTATCCCGAAAAAGCCAAGGGGGGAGGCTAGAAAATATCCCCCCACTTTAATTAGTAAGTGAATAATATGGAAGAAGAAACAAAAGAACAAATTATTTCAGAAGCATTTGGAGAAGTCTCCGCTTTATTTATGAGTCAAAAAATCATAGGCACTAAAATAGTAATGCCAAGTGAAGACCTTAATAGAATAGCAATAGATACAATTAATAGGCTTGAAGAGTTATGAAAAAAAATAATCTTAATTTCCAAGAATATAGAGGTTGCTTTAATAGAAAGACAACAGCATTAAAGAACTTACCAAGCAACCAGTCTGGAGAGTATAATGGAAATCACAAATTAACAATGGTTAAAGTTAAGATTATTAGATTTATGTTTAACTCATCTATATCAAAAAAGACTATACGACATATCTTTAAGATAAGTAGACAGCACTTAAATGCCATACTGTCACATAAAATTTGGAATTAATAAATAACTATGCAACTAAGATGGTACTGGATACCGATAACACTAGGGTTAATTTTATTAGATATATTTTTAGTAATGATAAACTTATGAATAAACAAGAAATAAGAGATTTAAAAAAATACAACTTTCATCCTAAAAACATTGTTAAACCTAATGGGCAGATTTTAAGTGGATTGATAGTCATGTCAGATGGTAATAAGGAACTACACGATAGTGGTTATCCTTTTATCAGAATATACGGAATTATTGAAAATGGATTAGTTGATTTAGGTTGGCACGACCATTATATTTGTAATATTCCAGTCAATATTGATAGTTTGGGAAAAAACATATTTCGTATTTTCCTTTGGCGTGGGAGAGGCAAGAAGTTAAAAGTAAAAGATAACTTCTTTTCTTGCAGTACATTCCAAGTGGGAGATATGTATGAAAAAGACGAGAATTTTATTTATGTTGATTAATTAATTTTATATGAAGCTATACATTTCTTTGATGCTATCGGCTGCAACTGGTTTAATCTACGAAGTAGTGGCAACCAACATATTGTTCTTCTTCTTCACTGAGAACACCTATTCCATTGCTACTGTGCTGAGTGTGTTTCTATTCGGGTTGGGTATAGGATCGTATCTTGTTTACAAGTTTAAGAGAGGTAGCTTTGCGGTTATCCAAGTGTTGATAGCATTGTATGGATTCTTTATACTGTATAATTTAGAGGCTATAATTCCCCTTATACCAGGCTCTATCGTGTTGTCGAGCTTTATACTGTTGTTACCACCTGCAATCGGTCTAGGGGCTATATTTCCCCTCTCAGCAAGGCTCATAAAGAAGACTGATGTAACTGGACTGGTATATTTCGTAGACTTGATGGGAGCAGTAATGGGAACTTTAATAGCAGGATTCTATTTGATACCCACGCTAGGAAATCAAGAGACTATTATAATTGCTGTATTCTTAAATTTATTAGCTGCACTTATTATGTCGAAAGCTAGTAGTAAGGTGGCGGTAGTTTTTCTTGCTATGTGTTTTTTTATTTTTATACCCCAATCAGACACAGACCACTTCAAGAAACCATCACCTTATGGAGTAGTAGAGTTTATAGATGGAACGCTACTCATAGACAATAGGGTTCAGTGTAATGTTGATAGCGACTTAGAGGCAAGTGAGAGATATATTGTAAACGATACCCTCTTTCAATTAGGAGGTCGTAACCTTGATGTGATGAATATAGGATTGGGTTGTGGTGGGACACTGAGTGAGATAGTGAGTCGTGTAGATAACCAAGTAGATGTGGTAGAGATTAATCCTGTGGTAGTGGAGGGTAATCGGCTTAACACCGACATACTAGATAACCCTCAAGTCAATCTGATTATAGACGAGGGGCTACACTACTTACGGAACACCAATAAGAAATACGATTCAATAATCCTAGACATTGAGAACCCGTCAGTGGTTCATTCATCTAACCTATACACCCTAGAAGCATTTGAGATTATCCAAGAGCATTTAAAGCCTAACGGGATATTCGGTATATGGACTTACACCTGTAGCGACCTAGAATATAATGATGTCCTGTATAACACTCTGTCTAAAGCGTTTCCTTATGTATACCACCCACGACATATGATGATGATGGGGTCTAACCTACCACTGGAGTATGACGATTATACCCCTGCTACCGATTCAACCAGACTAAACACCATTGATAAAAAAGAATTAAGTAATATATATTTAAAAAGTTTAAAATAAACTTATGAGAAAAGCCATACTAAAAACAATAGACATAGTTACCTTGCTTCATACTCTGGTTCTGTTTGCTATCGTGTTTCATCTAGACGCAAGTAGCGAGAGTGCTCCCTTTATTATTATGGGGCTTATGATTATTTATACACTTAATGTTGTCTTGTTTCTAAACGATGAAATAAAAGAAGATTTAATTAAGTTAATTGAAAGGTTATGGAAGAAATAAAATATTTAGTAGATGGAGTTTGGACTAAGATAGAACCAGAAAACTTGAGCACTGTTGAAGCAATGGAATTTACAAAACATTTAACTCAAGATGAATTTAGGAAATATATAAATAATGATAGTGATAATCTTAATAAATCTGCTATGAAAGATTTTCATATGCTTATTGAAAATATAAATAAAAAATATAATCTAAAGAAATGAAAGACACACTATACTTTTATATAGCGATAAGTGTTGGGATGATGGCTATAATGGGGGTTCAGGCTTATTCAATTTACTTACATGTAGTATGAAGTTATATGCGCATCAACAGAGGTTAGTGGATTTAAATCCTGAGAAGCATCTGTGTGCGTGGGCTGCAGGGTCTGGCAAAACAATCGCTGCCATTAGTCTAGGTAATAATAACTTATTAAAGGATGAGACATGTATAGTTGTATGCCCTAAAAGTTTGAGCGAACAATGGGAGGAAGAGATAGGTAAATATGCTACAGATACAAAGGTGTGGGAAGTTTATACCAAGGAAACATTTAGGCGTGATTGGAAAATTATAGATAAGTCATCAGTGTTTATATTCGATGAAGCAGATTTTTTAGGAAATTATAAATCTCAATTAACTAAATCAGTAAACGCATATTTAAGAAAACATAATGTTAGATGTCGTTATTTATTGACAGCTACACCATACCGGTCTGGAATCATGAATTTATTTTCTCTAGGTTTAATTTTAGGTAAGGATTGGAAGTGGTATAAATGGGATAGATTGTTTTTTAATAGGATCAAGATGGGTAATAGGCATATACCAGTTCAAAAGATTAATGTTGATGGTATTCCTATAACAAAATATATTACTAAGATAATTAATGAGTTGGGTAGCTCAGTTGCACTAGAGCAGTGTTGGGATATTCCTGAGCAGATATTTAAAACCGAGACTTTTCAACTTACCAAAGAACAAAGGAAAGCTATGGAAAATATTACTGATACAGCTCCTATTGTAAGATTCACTCGTCGTCACCAAATAGAACAAGGATTTATTGCCGGTGATAAAGGTTATACTGAACATATGCCAATCAAATGTGAGAAGAATGATCGTATCAAAGAACTATGCGACCAGCATGATAAGGTAGCAATTATCTGTAGATATAATTTTCAAATCGAACTTTACAAAAGAATACTAAAAGATAAAAAGATATTCATTATTAATGGTGCTACTAAAGATAAACACCAACAAACAAAAGATATAGATAAAATAGATAAGTGTGTGGTACTGATACAATCAGCTACTGTGGCTGGCTATGAGCTACCCTCCATTAACTTTATTATCTTTGCTAGCTATGACTTTTCATTAGCTGCAATGATACAAGCTCGCGGGCGCTTTTTAAGAGCTAACAGGCTGACTCATAACGTCTATGTATCATTAGTTCAAGAGAAAGGAACAGTTGATTATGACATTCATGACACCTTAATAAATAAAAAACTTGACTATCATTTAGCCTGTTATGAGGAAAAAACTTGACACACTATACATATATGTTATAATGTATATATGATATATAAAGAAAAAAATATTCCATGGAACTTTAATGATTTATCAGGTCTAAGATTTGGTAGATTGACTGTTAAGTATTTAAAATTTAAAAAAAATAAACGTAGTATGTGGTATTGTAAATGTGATTGTGGAAATTATAAAATTGTTCCAACAGATAGATTAAAATCAGGAAATACAAAAAGTTGTGGATGTTTACATAAAGAAAATGTTTCTAAAAAATTTAAAAAACATGGAATGACAGGAACTAGATTTTATAATTGTTGGACAAGAATAAAAGGCAGATGTTACAATATTAATAATAATAAATATCATAGATACGGAAAAAGAGGAATAAATGTTTGTAAAAGATGGCATAAATTTGAGAATTTTAAAGAAGACATGTATGAAAGTTATTTGATTAATATTAAAAAATATGGAATAAAAAATACTACTATTGATAGAATTAATAATGATAAAAATTATTGTAAATCAAATTGCAGGTGGGCAGACAATAAGACTCAATCAAATAATAGATCAAATAATAATTTAATAAAATATAACAATAAAATTAAAAATTTAAGTCAATGGGCTAATGAATTAAATATGGATAAAAATACATTGAGAGCTAGAATTTTTATTTATAATTGGTCTATAAAAAAATCATTTGAAACACCAGTTAAATCATAATTTAAAATATGAACAATAAACTAAAACAGTGTAAATATTGTCATGGAACTGGTATAAAAATTATTGATATAAACAAAAAAGAATATGATATAGAACTTTGCGATTGCTCAGCTTCATCTACTGTATTACGTAAAGTTATAACTGGTTATAAATCATTAATCAGATAATATGAACAACAACCTTAAACAATGCCCTCACTGTCAAGGCAGTGGCACAAGGATGATACAAACAGATGAAGATGAGTATGATTTGGATATCTGTGATTGTGGAGCCGGCATCCACGTCCTAAGTAAATCCTTAAAAGAGTTAAATAAATCAGAGAAGAGTTTATGATCAAACGTGAAGCCAAATTACAAACTCGTTTCAACAAGTGGATCAAATATAGATGGAAGAATGGGACGGCTAAGTTTGAGTTGAAAGTAACCAAGGGTCTTTCTATACCCTTTAGTGATGTAAAACCTCACCAGAGGGCAGGTTTGCTTTCTCCAAAGCTCATCTACAAGATCTCCGACGCCGATTTTATTTCACAGAAACCATTCGATTGCTTTGTTATGATACATGCTCCAGGCTATGTGGTTCTACACTGGGTGCGCCGTGGCAATAAACGCTTTTACATAATAGATATCACCAGGTTTTTAATGGCAGAACAAACCAGCCAGCGTAAGTCGCTGACTGAAGATAAGGCTAAACAGATCGCCTATATTATAGGAGAGTTAGAAGATTAAATAAAATTATATGGAATACATCGTATCAACAATAGTGTTCGGATTTATATTGATGATGGTATTTATAATCATAAATAATGGTAACTAATTACTTATCATCCTTTGATATAAAATTAGTAGAGAATGGCTGTAATACTTCGTTATCCAATAATAGGCTTTCGAGTCCAGTCTTTCTTCCCCATTCTTGATGAGTCTCTTGAATATCAACATCAACTGGTTGAATCTTAGCACCAACATTTCTCAATAACTCTTGCATAAGAGTTCTTTGTTGTTTGATATCATCCTTAGGAGCTAAGGCACCGGGTATTCCTTTCTGTCTTCTAGTACCATCGAACTTATAACCACCAGGCAATTGATCAGCAACAAGTGGCGGAGCCATTGTCTTCGTAAGATGACGCATCAAATCTCCTAATTGTTTATCGGTTGAATCTGTGTCTTTCCAAATCTTATCACCAAAGAAGTCTTGATTTTTAGAAATTTCTTTTATAACATTTAATGCTGGTAAACCACTAATAGCTGTTTCAGCTATGGATTCTTTTGTACCTGTCTCTAAGTCTACGTTACGCCTAAACAAACTACCAGTAACCAAGTCACCAAATGGAATGATATATGTCAGGTCAAAATAAGATGAACGTCCATGCTTATCTTTCATTGGTAATTTAATAAAGAATCCATCCTTGACCCACTGTGGTTCTGCAGCTCTTTCTCGTGCAGTAGTTTCTATATCAGCAGCTTTTTCAATATTATTTTTTATTTTACCAAATACAGATATTCTACCTGGCTTCTTCAATGCAGCCTCGGCAACAACAGGAGCTGACTTCATTGAAAAGGTAATAAAAGGATAACCGAATAAACTACTTCTCATCTTTCTTACAAACGGTGTAACCTGGGCGTAGTTAAATGTAGCACTCTCAGCTGCCTTCCAAGCATTTTCAATATTAAGTCCTTTCTTTCTCTGATGAATAAACGCAGCCATCTTAGCAATGTTCTCCTCACCTTGATATAGATCACCCAACTTAGTCTTAGTAGCATCCCATGTCTTACCTAATGTACCCTTCAGCGCTCTAGCTTGTGGGTCATTTAATAATCCTTTGAATTCATTATGAGCGAATGTATCAATATTATAACCAGCTTTCTTAGCTTCATCCAGCCACTTGCCACCCTTTGTCACTTGCTTTATTGCCTGTGAATAAAGATCTGCTCTCCATGGTCCCAATCCTAATTTCCACCAGTTGAGAACAGTATTACTCATAATATTTCTGGCATGGGTAGCAGGGTTAAGTATTACTTTATTAAATTTAAAAGCACCAACCAGTTTAGTTCCTAGATTCCTTGCTACTGGTGTAACCATTTCATTAACATAACTGGCAACATTCTCTGGTACATATTTACCAGCCAATGCTCCCAACTTTTTGCCTGCTGGTAATTGTTTGAATCCTACTTGAGGAACATCACTAGCAAATTGTCTAGCCACTTTACTAAAAATCTTAGCAGTCTCTACATCTTTAGTTAAATCAAACATACTTTTAAATAATAAGTATGCCGGGTTATCTATTTGTCCAAGCTCCTTTAATTTTTCAGGACTTAAATTTTTCCTTGCCTTGATTCCCTTAATGCCTAATTTTTTAGTGGCAAAAGGAAACTTATTTTTTGCAGTTTCAAATTCTGTAAATGCTGTTTTAATATATTCACCAAGGTTTGCTTCAAATGTTCCTGCATCTAAAAGTTTATGCTCAACAGCCTCTCGTCCCAAGTCATCTAGCTTTGTCCAAGCCTTGCTAACAGTTTCAAACTCTTGAGGCGATAGTTTATTTTTTAATTCATTTAATCCTACTCTAATAAATCTACCAGTCTCATCCTTAGTTAAAAGTTTACTAGCAGTTTTAGGAGAGAATTTAGCAATACCTCTTGTAAGGTTAGACACATTAGTAATTCCTTGTCCTATTGACATGACTCCACGTTCCCAAGTTTCCCTAAATATTGAATCAGCTCCAAACATCCATACAAATTTATCAGCAAGATATTTTCCTGCCTTAGTTCCACCTTGTAATTCAGTGAAAGTTTTTGTTGCAAGTTGTTCTTTTGTTTTTAAAATATTTGGATTAAATACTAAAACTTCACTTTCTTTTAGACCTACTCTGCCACCTCGAATAATTTTATTTAATTCTAAATCATCTAGGTCTATAGCATCAAATCCATTTTTTTTAGCAAGACTCATTAATTCAGATGCGGTTAATGGTTGTTTAGTTCTCTTTAATAAATCAAGATGTTTTTGAGGAACATCACTTGATTTAAATATTTTCGCATTTTTATCAAAAAACAATTCTACAGTGTCTCCACCTCTCTTTTTAGAAAAAATTTCTGATACAGATTTTTTATTAGATGTTGAAATACCAAACGCACCCTTATTAAATGTTTTACCAACATCTGCCTGTGTACCCAATCTTAATCCACCCTCTTTTATACTTTGTATTGATTGTTTAGAACCACCATGAAAAACACTTCTTAATCCCTTAGTTGCATCAGCCCCAACATTAATAGTCCTCTCAACTCTCTTACCAAAAGTAGCAGCCTTAGCCGCCTTCCCAAGTTTAACTGCACCTGGTATTTTCTTTAATACAGTAAGTGGTGCTAGGTAAGTCAATGGATCTACTGCTATATCTAGTGCTGTGCCAGCTATTAATCCTGGTATTCCAAATTCACCCAGAGCATCTTTATCGGAAAAACTTTGCCTGGTTTTAACTCCTTCTGCGAATCCCTTACCCTTTATCAATCCGGTAACACCATACTGTAAAGCATTCAATACATCAAATGTATCAGAAATAAAACCACCAGAGAAAATCTTATTGATTTCCTCTCCTTTTTGTGCTCCTAAAACTCTATCAGCATCCTTCTGTAAACCAGACTTCTTGGCTAATTCATATAAACCTTGAGATGTTTTTAGGTCTGGCTTAGTTGATTGAGTAAATCTTGCCATAGCTATTATTTATTTTTTTTATTCACCAATTACTCCACCAAGTAATCCAGAAAAGAAATCTCCAACATTTTCTGCCGCACCTCGTATACCTACTTTTGGTACAGCTTTTTCCACATCAGCAGGAGAAAATCCTTCACTAATTAATTCTTTTCTATTCAACGTTACTTGATTAGACCCTGGGAATCTAGCAATTAATTCACTTGCTCTATCTTTCAATGATACACCAGATGGATTTAATGTGTCACTAAATTGATATAAATGATCCACTCGTGGTTGTGCATCCACTCCCTCACCTACTCCTTCCGCGGCAATAGCAGCGGCAGAGTTTAATTGATCAGCCAATGCAGATGCTGAATTAGCTATCTCTAGTCTATTGTTTCCAGTCTGTGATACAAAATCAATTAGCCTATCACTGTTCACTATCCACTCACCGGTTTCAGGATCTTGATCTAATAGTATTTTTAATCCATTATCTTCACCCGATGTGCCAGTTCCATCTCCATCTCCATTAGCTAATTGTCTAGTTCTAGCAACATCAGCCTTGAGTTGTTCTAATTGCAATTTTCTTGTTTCATCAATCAAGTCTGCAGCTTTCTCAATCGCAACGTCTATGCTGTCTCCACTATCGATACCAACATTAGGGAATTGCACTTTCAATCCTTGTACAGCTTCTCTTTCCTGTTGGGCTATCTGTCGTTCTTCAGCAGATATTGTTCTGCTTTCTTCATTTAATTGAAATTCTAACAACCTTCTATTTTGAGCAAAGGTTTGCTGGAATTGTTCAGCTGCTGTTTTTTGTGTCTGTTGTTTCAGGGCAAGATCAGCCTTCTGTAGTATCAGTTTATTATTAGCTTCGGTCATCTTAAATATTTGTTCATCAGCTAACTTAGCAGCATTAAAATCACCAGTGGCGATGAAGTTAGCTTTCTGTTTATCAAGGGCTGCAAGATTATCTGTAATCTCAGTCTGAATACTATTGATAAAGGTAGCTTCAGCAGTTGACATGTTAAAGCCTTGAGACTGTCCTGTCACGCCCTGACCGGTTGATAGTTGAGCAGCACCAGCTTCCTTAGCACGTTCAATGATTGGGTCAAAGGTAACATCAGCTGTCTCACGCGTTAATCTCCTTTGCTCTTCCTTGTCATCTTGAATGCTGGTCGCTGACCTAGCATCCATTGGAGAGACTAGACCAGTTAAAGGATCGGCACCAACATCAGAGGTAGTGCCACCACCTGATAAGGAACTAGACCCACCGGCTGCTATGATAGCCTGATTAACGGCTTGGTCTTGTTGTTCCGAACTCAGGTTAGAATCACCTAAGATGGAATTAGAACTGCTCACCAAGCCTTGAAAAGTATCTTGGCGTCTGTCAGGGTTCACTCCGGTGAGGTCAACCCCTTCAAATCTTCCGATGTTGTATAGTGCTGGCATATTATTTATGTTATTTAATCAATCTAAAATTACTAAATACAGTAGTTAAGTCTGCTTGAGCAACTTCTATCTGTGCTGTTATCGCAAGCTCAAGGTCTCCTGTGCTATCTTCTGTGGCTGTTCCTAAATTCCACAGGTCTAATGTGGAATCAGTAAAGCTAGATGTTTCTAAATATCCAGTTTGGGTATTACTAGCACCAGTTGCAAATAATTCTCCTTTAAGAAAAACTGTTTCAGAACCAGATGTCAAACTAACAGATGATGATGCAACGACAGTAGAACCATACTTAACCTTGAATCTATGGTCAGCAGGACCACCAGAGGAATCAATACCAGTAATATAAACTTCATATTTTATAATACCGTCTGTTCCTAAATCATTTGCATTTACGGTTGTGCTTGCTATTGTAAATTCCGCAGCAGAGTCTGTCCAACCTCTATCTTGATAATCAGTAGCATATAATCTTGTAATGTTTCCAGATAGGTCTCCGCTAACATCAAAACCTCCATTAAGAGTTAAACTATTACCAAAATATACATTACCTGTAGTAGTAGAATTGCCTCCAATAATTAAGTTACCAGTAAAGGTTGATGAGGCATTATTGAAAACATGACCACCTGTCCAAGTATAATCTTCTGTTAAGTCTAACCACAACTGTGATAAGTAACCATCATTTTCTGCCATAGGAACATAGAGTCCACGTAGTGTTGATGGGGTTGAAGTAACCCATTGAGTGCTAAGCACTGTTGGGTCAGCTACAGAATAAGTTGATGAAGCAGCCTCAACCTGTGTACCAAGCCTAGAGATACCACCAACAGCATAAGTAGAAGTAGCAGAGCCTTGATTAACAAAACTTACGGTCTGACCATAAGTAATTAATTGATTGGTGGTAGTAGCATCTGCTCCAACTCCACTTTCAGGGTATACACTAAAGGTCTTTAACCCAGCGATAGTCTGAGCATCATCAACATTAACAAACTGTTCACTAATCCAATGATCATCATTGGTGATGATAAAGGCTGCACCACTATTGTGTTTCTTCATATTACCTGTAGAGGTGGCATTGTTATAGAAATTATAACCCCACTCTACACCAGTCAAAGTGTAGTATGAAGTGTTATCTGTCATTGAAGTCCATGAAACAATTTCTTCATTACTATTTCCTTGGTCAATCTTACCAAAGGCAATATCACCAATGTCTGTCATAACTACTCTGTGACCATCGAGAGTAATGATAGGGTCAACGTTTAGTGTATTACCACTTCTTGAGGCACCGGATACCAAATCCTCACGGAGATTGATATCGATTCCCGAAGGTCGGAAGGTATTACCCATTTCCAGGTTATTGTTTTTTATAATGCTACTGCCACCGGCAACTAGCATACTTATGATAACCACAGCTACTGCTATGATTTCAGCCAATTTGTCTTTTATCATACGTTTGTATTAGTTACTTTATTATAATTTATTGAACCAACTGTTGGATTAGTAGATACGTTTGAGATAGCCCAATAAGTTTCAGCGTCTGTCTCATCATCATACTCAGTCTCAAATCTAATCTTATACCTTCCAGACTTTTTAATATCAAAGTGAAGAGGTATATTAAATGGAAAACTATTTAATATCTCAGCGTTCACAGCACCGAGTGATACTGTTCCCAAGACATCAGTTCCCAGTTTTGTTATCTTTTGGTCTCCAACATATTTATCATTCCATGCTATTATTTCACTCTTCTCTCCTTCTGATCCTAGAAGTCCGTAAAGTATTGTAACCTTAATCTTAGTTCTATTGGCAATAAATCCTTCAACATATAGTTTATGAAAAGTCTTTCCCTGTGCTGGTTCATCTAAAGTAAATTCCTTAGAAGTCCACCGGTGGTTTCGTCCCACACCTTTAGCAGAATTTCTTTCGTACATTTTATAAGCGTTCATATCAACTGATGAAACAAAATACAATTCTTTATCCACCACAAAGAAATCATTGGCGGGTTCATCGTCAATAGATATATCGTCAGTATTAATATAATAAGATATTACTCTTCTATCACCATCTGAATTTAAAGCGCTAAGATGTATAGCCCTCTTCGTAGGGTCATATATCACTGAAGCACTGGAAAATGTCCAATTAGATATGGTAGGGAGGATTCTGTCAGTAATTGACCTAATGTTCAAGTCATCGTTGTTTAACGCCTGAGAGATGGATTTTAGCCCTTCTGTGAGCGTACAATAGAAGGATTCACGGTTAATTGTGGATTCTGCCTTGATATTTGAGGCTCCCACGTCCTCAGCTTCTGATATAGTATTAAAGGTTTCAAGGGCATTTGTGCCATCAGTATCTCTTAGGTATTGAATTACAGCATCATTTTTCTGAATAATTACTCCGTTCTTTCCATAGGCTTGAAGTAAGTTAATCTTACCTCCACCTTCCATCACATCGAATGTTCCACCACTACCTAGTCCTGTGGTAATAGTAAAGTCTGTTACATCAGCCGTAGTGCTATAGTGAACCTTACTTTCATTATCAGCTACACCAGCTACAAATAGTTTACGTTGGGTGGTGAGTAACACATTGCCAATCGGTATACCAGCATCAGTTGCAGTCTCTTGAGTCACACCATCACCTGCACTTGGAGATTGAAATGTAGGGTCTGGGGTTACTCCTGTAAAAGTCTTGGCAGTAATTCCTGTATAAGCATAAGTAGTCCCATCGACTATCGCGTTACCAGTAGAAGTAAATCCTTCTTGACTACCCGAGGTAGCTAACGTCTCATTACACACTATAGTGTTAGCTGTCACACTGGCCACTGTAGCCGTAGCTCCATTCCATGTGCTTGCTGAATCAACTCCATTACAGAATATAAGGAGATTAACTTTTTCTGAATTATTACCATTGGCCGGCGCAAAGCCCATCAGAGTGCCAGTGGTAAGTCCGGTGAGTAGGTCTTCCCATTTACCTGTGCTATCTTCAGTATTGCTTGCATTGTGCCATTGAAGTTTAGAGTTTGTACCGTCATCTACTACTCTAAGTTTTACCTTTTGGATTGTACCAAAGTTCTTTTTAAAAATGTATGACCTACTACCAACACCAATAGTAGTATCTTTCTTACCATAAATCTCATAACCTTTTTTGGTCTGAATCATTCCCTTAATGGATAAATCGATATTCAAAATATCAGTAGCATTTCTTTCAGCCACCTTATCCTCTGGTGTGTTAGTAACCAGACCCCCCAAATCAACTAAGTTTTTGTATTTTGCAGGCATTATAAGTTTCTATGTAATTTAATAGATTTATTCTTCTTTTTAATCGCCTTAACAGAATCATCTAATCCTAACCGGGTTAGCTCTGATTTATATCTATTTCGAATAATAGCAAGTTGTGTGTTACCATCATCACCGATTGCTTGATATAATAATCTCTTAACTGCACCATATACTATAAGGTCTTTGAAGTGAGGAGGTAAGAGAATGTATGAAGTTGATACTGCTTCCACTAGTGCCTGCAGTGTTCCAGACTTAATAGCTAAATCACTAGTGAAATACTTTAGTTTAAAGTCGGTCAAAGCTGTTTCATTCTTTGAACTCAACATCTTGAAATAACTCACACCATCTTCCCAATAGGTTGTATATACATTCTGAAAGTCACTGGCTGCAATCTTTCTTTCAAGTAAATTCCTATCAATCCATAGGAACTCTTCTCGTGGATCATCATCAGCCGATATCATTATGTCATCAGGCTTCTTGATATCAGTATCTCCGACGATAGTCTCCAAGCTATATGCTGTACCGTCTGGAATAACATTAATAGTAACAGCGCGTATGCCTGTTTCTAGGTCGTACTTGTTATTAAGATTGAGAAGTTCATTGTTGATAGCCTCAAGTCTTTGAGCTTCAGCTGGCGCCTGTTGTGCCATTTCGCTTTGAATAGTAGCATCAACCGTAGACCATGAAAGGAAATTAGACATATTGTTATTATATTATTATTGACTTTCTCCTCTCCCTGCTCAACTCCGGCAGTTAAGCTGGGAGGTAGAAAACCAAATGATTAAACTATGTTTTGAGCTAATGAGACATTTAATTTTCGCTTCTTTAGCTATGAAAACATTTTTCAATTGTTGATATTTGGCTGACCCGTCCTCGTAAGGATTGGGCTGGTTAATTCTTTAGCCACTACCCCCCGAAGGTAGGTCTACCATCGGGCTAGAGAACAAGTCTCCAGTCGCTCGAGCACAGGTAGTAGTTAAAGAATTATTTCTTCTTTTTACCTAATTGATATTTCTTGTTTAACACCTTGGTAACTTCACCAACAGCTAAAGCAATTATTGCTACTAACTGTGGGTTTACACCCAACTCAGTTAAATTCTCTACTGTGAAAGCAAGAGCAGCTACGACAATATATGCCCCGAGCCTCCAAGAAAATGATAATAGTCTCTTTTGTAATTGACCATCCATATTATTTGAATAGATTAATTAGTTTCTCTAAGAAGGTTTGCTTCTTAATCTGTCCTTCTTTTAGACCTTTAACTGAAATATTTAAACCAAATACTTCATTTACTCTCTCTACAAACCAACTCCCAGTATTGATTGAGTCAACAATATCCTCTCGTTTAATATCTGCTTGAATAACCTCAATATCTTCCCAGTCTCCATAGAACCTTTTGACATAAGAGGAGTCGGTTATCTCAACATACTGACCATCTATCGTCATCTCGCACACTGTTGGTTTGATTGCCTGGCTTGTGTATAGTCTTTTCATATCGTTTTTTTTTTCGACTATTGTAGGTTGATAGCCCCAATAGTACATATTAAAATTGTTTGTTAAATATTTTATAAACGCTTTATATGAATCTTTACATACCCATCTCCACACTTGTCTGCCATTTTCCCATGGGTGGTCAAGTATCTGAGTGGCATGATTAAATGCGTTTCTTGTAAAGATATATTCGTAGAAGTTATTAGTTCCACCCCATGCGTATACTGCTATCTGTATCGGTCCATATTTAAACATTCTTGAGAAGTTATTTACCCAACCCACAATAAACTTTCTTTTAGGAATAGTCTCATAGAATATTTCAAACCTTTTAAGAAACTCTTGACCCTGAGCTAAAACATCAGCAGGAATATCTTTGTAGTATTCTTCCCAACTATTAATGGTAGCTTGACTCCACTTTTTCTCTGCTATTAATCCAGCGTGTCTACCAGCATCCCACACATTTACGAAACTATTACCACTACGAGAAGTGCCAGACAATTCAGCCCAAGCCCTATCAGATGAGTTCATCTTACCCCATCTCTTTAATTGGAGAATTTCTTCTTCTGGTAGTCCACCCTCTCTCATAAAGTCCTCATTCTCTTGGGTGATAGGCTCTAGGTATCCTTCTTTCTGTAACCACTGTTTGTTATCATAGCTAATTAATTTTTTAGCTATCATAATATTCATATAAGTATCACAGACATCAACAGCACTCTGACTAACACAGGACATAGTCTCAGCTGGGTTCTTTTGTAATTCACCATGCCCAGTATAGAGAATATTGTGCTTTGGTTCTACCTCAAACTGTTTTATAACTGGCGTTGAACCGAAAGCCGCACCTAATTTAAAAGCACCCTTCTCTGGTTTTTGTGGTATGAAGCCTGTGTTTTCCATATTATTGTATTAATTGAATAACAATTTGATAGACAACATAACCAAAGACACCAAGACCACTCGTTCCTATTCCGAACTCTTTCATTTTGCGTGTCTTAGACTTTTCACAATTTAACAGCTCATTAATATCAGATTCCTTGGAGGTAATCCATTGACGGTTTTTATCTACCTTTCCATTTTGTTTTAAGATGTGGTTTTTTACTCCTTCTAGCTCTTTTGTAACACCACTTAATTTTACATCAAACAATTCTTTTAAACTGTCTACTTTGTCTAGTATTCTTTGGTCATCCATAGGGTTAGTCTGTTATTCTAAACTTATTAATCAACTGGTGAAAATTTCTTTTTACCTATCGTAATTGTTTCTGTTGTTGGTGCTGGTGCACTCGCTACTTCATATCTAACATCAGCATAACCAGCCTCAATAGTATAGGTTGGAACTGGACCAACGGGTACATACTCAGATACAACACTAATAGTCATAGTCATACTCTCCACCTCTGTTGAATCGCAATCAAGACCAGGAAAACTAGCTGAGTGCCATCCATCCATTGCATTACTAAATGAAGCAGGCGTTAAAGCAGTTAGTGATTGAGCACCACCACAGTTAATATTGGCAAACATCTGTGAACTAACACAACCAATGCCACAACTTGAATCATTCTCTACATAAGCATAAACAGTAGAAGATGTAATAGTGCCAGGGGTGAATGAAGGACTAATCAAATCATAAATATCAGTAGTCGTATATTCAACTGAATCATTGGCATGAGTAGTTGTTAATTTGCCAGTAGAGGTAGGAGATTCTCCAGACACTAAATTGTCATCAATCAAGGCAAAGTTATCTGTTCCAGATGACGGAGTCCACGCTACAGAATTATCTCCATTTGGTCTTAAATGGTCTGCGGTAGTTGTGGCAAATGCCGATGCTGAAGCAGGAGATGTTCCTTCGGTATTGATTGCATAAACCTGAAACTCATATCCCCAACCTACATTGAGTCCTGTAAATTCATAAGCCTCAGAGGTAGTAGCGGTATCAGCATTAATAGTCGTAAATCCAACATCATCAAATGCTCTTAAATCTATTCTATATCCGCTAGTAGCAGGATTAGAATCTGGTTTTGTCCACGCACCATCTAAAACTCTGAAATTAGTAGAAGAAGCTGTAAGTGTAACACTGGTAGGAGCATCGGGAGCTGCAGGAGGTTCTGTAAAATAAACTGTCAATCTTACATGGTCAACAGCACATTCGCCTCTAACTCCTGCCATAGCACAAGCCATAGCAACACCGAAATCAGATGCTTCTACTTCTGCTTCCGTAAGACTAAGTCCCCATAATTCTGTAGCACCACCGAATGTTTGGTATGAATCATCATCGGCTGCAACATTCCATGAGTCATCACTAGCGTGTTCATCACCAGCCACACTTCCATTTTCAATTAATTTAACTGAATTGTAGGCACAACCTACAGAACCAGTCATTGATGTATCATATTCTGCTACTACTCCCACAATCGTGGCACCATTGGTTATAGTAAATCCAAAGGTGTCGGCTGTAATATAATATGAGGTTGCTCCTGTTTGAGTAACAGCGGTAGTATCATTTTGAGTTTTAATATTATCTGGGTTTACCCAACTAAATGTTCCAACACCTTGGTCTTCACCTATATTAGTAGAACTGTTTGGACCATCAGAAGGGTCAATAGTTTTCATATC